>UMGT01009809.1_pt1 | contig 13447 bp, 5 predicted proteins | sample 1965351 | NCBI WGS metagenome assembly UMGT01 (sample SAMEA4836080, study PRJEB28245) | human gut metagenome | biome: gut microbiome; material: fecal sample | place: Denmark | collected 2008 | reverse complement strand
TACAGTATTTAAGAGAGTGTGGAATTGACTGCCCGATTTATTGTGGATTTACACTGGCAATTAATGGTGCGACAGAAGAAGAAGTAAACGAGTTATTTGCTATGGCAGAAGAGGCTGGTGGTACTGTATGGCAGAAACCGCAGTGGAAAGACTGGGGAGGAATGGATGGATATTCAGGATATTTTCTTGATCCGGATGGATATCCATGGGAAGTTGCATACGCACCATTTTTGAGATTGGCTGAGGATAATCGCTTATTGCCAAAGACAAAAGCAGAGGTATAATAGAAAGCATATTTACGTTAAAAGAGGTTGTATTTTATGATTTTGTAGTCATAAAATGCAGCTTCTTTTTTGATTTAGGTTTCTTACAAATGATAGAAAAAGAAATATAACCATCGAAGTACAAGTTTTGGAATGGTCAAAATCAGCATAAAATATGAGGGAAAATAGGAAATACTATTGACAAAAATATTCGGGGGGGGGTATGATGATATCAGTTAGAAATTATTTTTTTAAACATAAATATAACCTTTAAAGTCATAGTTAATAAGAAAGGGAAAAGATTAAATAATGCAATTAACAAGTACGACTGATTATTCTATACGCTTAGTGTGTTTTTTGGCATATAAAGAAGAACCATGTTCGACTGCGACAATCGCAGCTTCGGCAAATATTCCAAATAATTATATACCTAAAATTATAAAAAAACTAAAAATTGCAAATATAGTTGGATCTGTGGAAGGTGTACAAGGTGGATATTTCCTTTTGAAGAAACCGGAAACGATTACTTTGTGGGATATTCTTGACACTATGGAATCTACAATGAAAATTAACAAGTGTCTAGAAGAAAAACAGGAAGGAGAATGTTGTGTTCCTAATTATTGTCACAATAGAGAAACTTGCAAGGTGCGGGCGGTTTTTGAACAATTTCAGATGGATTTGGAGAGAAAACTAGAAGAAGTTACTATTGCAGAGTTGATTGGTAAGGCTGCAAAACATCCTTTTGGGAATACTTATGTTACTCTAGAAATTGATGCAGAAACAGGAAAATATAAGCGTGTTTATGCTTATGATGCATTTGTTCGAGATTATATTCCAAAAGAAGGAGATTTTAGAGAATTCATAAAGAAGTATATTGAAGAGTATGTGCAAGAAGATGATAAAGAGAGAATTACAGAACTGACAGATATTGGACGGATTGAGGAAGATTTAATCAATGGATATTGGGAAAAGCAAACAAGATTTCGTCAGAGAGTAAGAGATACGGAAAAGGATTATGTCTGGATGGAACTTCATCAATATTTTAATATTGATGATAATGTAGCAATCTTTGTATTGCAGAATTCTATCTTAGCAGCACGGCACATGTCTTCTGTTGAAGAAGAACTGGAAAGTAAATCAAAAAGTATTGAAGAGAATTATTGGTTTGCTATTGAATTACTCAGCAGAATTTTAAATGAGCGCAATTTGGAATATAGCAACAGTCGTTTGGAGACCATTCATTATACAGAAAAAATTTACCAAAAATTGGCAGAATTATATCCAGAGCTTGAAATTACAGAAGTGGAGATAAAAAATGTAGCTCATTTAGCACCTATACACAATGTTGGAAAAATTCGTCTTCCTAAGGAAATGTTTTTAAGATTGGATGAATTAACAGAGGAAGAAGAAAAGTTGCTAAAAACACATCCGGAATTAGGTGCAGAGATTGTTGCTCGTTTTCCAAAAGATAAAAAATTAGAACACATTCAGCAATATAGTCGCGATATTTGCTTATATCATCATGAGAGATATGATGGTTCAGGTTATCCCTATGGACTGAAAGGTGAAGAAATACCGCTATGTGCACAGGTTGTGGGACTTGTAGATGTATATGAGGAATTGATAAATAGCAAAAATATGCATGTTAGTACTGGAAAGGAAAAAGCAATTCAAATGATTTTATCCGGTAAATGCGGGAGTTTTTCAGAAACATTGTTACATAGTTTTTTAGCGGCTGCTATGCAGTCCGATTGGGAACCGGATGAAGTAGATTAAATGAGAACGGATGAGGAAAATGAAAAAGAAACGGAATTTGCGTAGATTAATTGCAGGTATTTTATGTATATGTATGATATTTCAATTACCTGTACAATCGGTTGGAGTTTATGCAAACAAAGGAGAGATATCAGAGAAACCGAATTCTGTAGTATCAGAAAAAACATCAATTACAGAGGAAACGATTGAAGAAACGAAAGACTCGGCGATGCCCGAAAATCTCCAAGATATGATGCCTTTCTATAAAGATGGAAAGGTCTGTATCTACAATTATGAGCAGTTGTTAAAGATTGGAACACAGGAAAAGGTATATACCGGAGATAAAGATGGAAATTTGGGGACAGGAGAAATCGTAACAGTAGATGGGCAAGAGATTACTTATGGACTAAATCAACATTATTGTCTTATGAATGATATTCCGGTTGATCAGACAAAACCATGGATTTTTCCTTCTGCATTTACCGGAACGATTGTTTCTGAGACTGCAAGAACAGATACAACGGTATACGACCAAGATTCCGATACGATTTATTTGTATAATCGTTATCAGCTGGAATTAAAAAATTCGGAAACTTCGGCAGATGAAGTTGTGATGACTGATGACGCTACGGCTGAGAGAGTGGGAATGGGAAAGGTTGTATTTGCAAAAGACGGAAGCAAACTTACCTATGGAGATAACCATAACTATGTGATTGCTTCCAGTTTTACAACAGATACACCGGAACTTTTAGCTTCGACACTTGTAGAAAAAGCAGAAAATACATCAGATGAACAACTTGCTGGACGTAATCATATCGGACAAGTACTTTATACGGATCCATCAACACAGAAGACTTATATCTTGATTGGAAATGAATTACAATTAAGAGCCATTGGCTCCAATAAACAAGTAACACCGATGCTGTTTGTAAGATTGGTTCCGAAAGGAATAGGAGACCTTTTTAAGGATGAGAAAATGCTTCCATATTATCCGGGAGATGCCGATTTCAATCTTACTAAGTTTGATGAAACAGGCATATCCTATACGAAGGGTGACTTTGAGAGAACGGATTTTCAATATATTGCAAAGATGAATAAAGAAGAAGCAATAAACAGAAAATTGATGAATGCAGATTTTGAAGATCATAAAGGCCTTTTAGGCACAGTGGTAGGCATATTGGGTGGATTGTTAGATGGGATTTTAGGTACGCTGTTGGGAAAAACTGAAAAGGAAATTGTCGGGCTTCTAAATGAAGATACTACCACACCGTCTATCGGAGTGAATAAAGGCGAATTTGTAGATTTGGATACAATCAGTAAGAAATATAATCAGTACAAGTATTCAGATGATGCGGATTATATTATTTTCCGTAATATTGATTTATCAAAAACCGGAACTTATTCCAATGACATGGATGATAACTGGACACCGCTTATGATGGCAGGTTCTATTGTGGGAGATCTTAACCTTGAAGGGCATAAAGGCAATTCTACTTATGCCAAGGCAAAAATATCCAATATTAACATTGAACAGAAGACTCCTATAGAAACCAATAAGTATACAGGAATCGGATTTTTTGGAACGATTACAAATGAAGTAAATGCTGAGAATTTAGGTGTGAGTTCTGGAACAGTAAAAGTTTCTGATATTACCTTGGAAAATGTTACCGTAGACAATCAAGCGAATAAAACAACGGATAATGAGACAATTGTCAGTGCATTAGTAGAGAGCTTAGGCTGGGTTGTTGGAGGATTACTTGAGGGTTTAGTAGAAGGCGTGTTGGGACTTTTAACCTTTGGAACAGTAAAAATCAGTTTACAAGATGCGTTGACCGGACTATTAGATGCACGCTCCACAGATCCGACTACATTTGCCACAGGTGCATTTGCAGGCAGAATTGTTGGGGATGTAGAAGTTTCCAATTGTGAAGTGACAGGAACGGTAAGTGTGAATTCTATTACCAATTATAGTGGGGGATTTGTTGGTTATGCAGAAGGTGTTACAGAATATGACGGACTATCAAAGCTTTTAGGGGAAATTGAGAAGCTTTTAGCATCCTTATTAAATGTTATTCCAGGTCTTGGCGCAGGAGATTTGATTACAATCCTCTTAGAAAATGGATTAGCTGTGGGAAGTTTAATTCCTACCGGATATTATAATCCTGTTATCTCTTCCTGTACAGTTCATGGGTTGGCGGGGAATGTTGGAAGCGGAACAACGGATTTCCATGGAGGATTTATTGGAAGTCAGGTAGGTACCAGAATTCTGGACTCCGATGTAGAGGAGAGCAGCTATCAGATTTTAGCAAAAAGCTATGGGGGTGGATTTGCAGGACTTTCCAGAGATGCAGAAATCAAAGGAACATTGTCTACCATTGGTATAGAATTAATCCGAGTATTACAGCCACAATCGATTATTATTAACTCTCATATTAAAAATTGTGATTACAATGTTAATGGAGAGGATTATGTCGGTGGATTTATAGGAGCACAGGCAAATAGCTATGCAATTAATGACACTATTGCTTCAAATAAGCCAATTACAGTTACTGCAACAAAGAGTAATGCCGGTGGATTTACCGGAAGAGCAACGGTAGGCTGGACATCGGAACTGGGAACAGGAGATAAAGCTAATGGTTTGCTGGAAGTTGTGAATAAGCTTTTGGTAGACTTGTTATCTAGTAATCCTGAAAAAGCCAGTATGTTATTATCTCTTGTTGGTATTCATCCATCTGCCATACTTGGATGTCAAATTCAAGCGACGGAATTAGCTGTTTCAGCAGGTGAAAGCTATGCCGGAGGAATGATTGGAAATGGAGATGGTGTTTATCTTGGAAAATCAAGTCCGGAATATCTAAACAAGCTTGTTTTTTGGAAGCATAGTGAGAACCCTCAATATCCAACAGAGCAGAGGGGAGTTATCACAGGACTTAAAAGTGTTTCGGCAGGTAAGAATTTTTCGGGTGGAATTGCTGGATTTTTAGGAACTGCCAGTGTAGGTGGTCTTTTAAATGCGGCGGTTGGACTTGGAGGTTATCTGGGATTTACGATAGATGGAATAGATGTAACAGGTATAGCATCAGGAGTTACAGTTTCAGCAGGTGAAAACTATGCCGGTGGCGGCATTGGAGAAGCGGTAGGAGGACTTGTTCAAAACAGTAGAATAAAGAACGTGGCATCTGTAACAGCAGAAAATCGTGTAGGCGGTTTTGTGGGCTGTGCAGGTCCCGGAGATTTGGCAGGAACAGGCGGCTTAGAATTGAAGCTGCTGGGTATAAAAGTGTTAGAACTTAAAGGGCTTCTTTCTTTAGGACAGGGTGTGGAAGTACAAATTAACGATGTAAATGTGAATGGAACACAAACCGGTCTTATAGTAGAAGCAACAGGTAAGAATGCCCCGGGTGGAGTGAAAGAATTTATTGCCGGTGGATATATTGGGAAAAGTAATAGTACGAAAATTAAGAACAGTCATACAATAAATTTAAAACTGGTGAAAGCAAATGCAGAGGATGGCTATGCCGGAGGATTTATCGGTACATCTCGTACAGGAGGTCTTGCAGAGGTATCAGATAACACAAATGTATTAGAACTTATAGAGGCAGGACAACTTCTTACTGCGGTGGGATATTTAATTCCATCTTATAAAAATTGTACTGTTCAATATATGGGCGGAGCAGATCTGTCAGGTGTTGAAGCAGATGTGGCTGGTGGTTTTGTAGCTGATATGCAAAGCGGTACAGTGGATAATCAAGAGCGGGGAGAAGGAAACTATTATGCAGTTTATAATCTGAACTATGTAAAGGGAGGGCGCTATGCCGGGGGTTTCGGAGGTATTGTCACTTCAGGCGCGCTAGCTGGTTCAGAAGGAGGTCTATCCATTCTCGGAGGGTTGACAAGTGTAAGTATCAAGGTGAAGGATCTTCTTGATTTAGTACAAGGGTATGTACCTTATGTCTCCTATGCAGGTGTAAAATCAGAAGAAGGATTTGTAGTGGAAGCTACAAAAATAAAAGATGTTGATATGAATTCCGGTAGTGCCGGTGGCTTTATCGGATATGGAAGTGGAGCACAGATTAGTACAAGCGATGTTTCTTATTTGAAATATACTCAAGTAGAAGCACCGGAAAATCTTGAAGCAGAGAATGCACCAACGTATTGGGATGAGAAAAAAAGTACTTATGCTGTAACAGCTCCAAGATATGCAGGTGGATATATTGGGAAAATGGATATTGGAAACGCTGCTTCTGTAGGAAGCGGATTGAAAATCCTTGGCAGTCAAATCTCCCTTGCAAACGTTTTAGATGTGCTATCTGTTGTTGTATCTACTATTGAACATTCAGATGTAAATGGCAGTCCCGGAGGATTTAGTGTATTAGCAACAGATGATACAAGGCTTGTGGGCAAAGCCGGAGGCTTTGCCGGTGAAATATCCGGCGGGCATATACAGGAAAGCAATGCCAATTTATTCGCTTATGTAGTTGGAAGAGAAAGCGCCGGTGGATATGCCGGAACAATTCAGCCAGGAAGTGTGGCAAATGTTCTGGATAAGGCAGAAATTCTCAATGGTTTAATTCGTGTAGAGAATTTATTGGGAGCGCTGCGTACCTTTGTACCATCCATTAAAAACAGTGAAACAACCTGTGTGCCTTGTGGCGGAGCTGTTCGAGCAGATTCAGAGAGTAAGGATGGTATTATCAGAGGATTAGCCGGTGGTTACATTGGTCATAATTATGGCGGACAAATCTGGGGAGAAAATACTGATAAGTGGAAAGGGCAAGATTATACCGGAGAGACAAGACGATGTGCAGTTCACCGATTACGTTCTGTGTATGGCGTAGAGTATGCCGGTGGTTATACAGGTCTGATGCAATGTGCAAATGTTGCAGATACAGGAAGTTTACAATTATTAATGGGGATTATAAAACTGGACAATCCACTTGCAGCAGTACAGGCTGTTTATCCAACGGAAGAAAAAACAGCCGTATATGGTCCATTGCGTAATCTGGATATAGATACATGGAATAAGTGGGTTGAATTTGTAGGTAAATATGGAGCTTACGGAGATAAGCTTCAAGGTTTGGGACCTGTTACCGCTCAAGAGACCTTAGATCAGTATATTCAACAATATGCCTATGGATATGATGTGTGTGCAGGTAGAAACACAATCGCAGAAAAAATGATCCAAGGAAGTTCTGCCGGTGGATATGTGGGTAGAATGGAAGGCGGTACAATTACCGATGCCTTTGCCATGGATTTAAAAGAAGCAGATGCCTTTCGCAGTGCAGGTGGCTTTGTAGGAGAAATGCTTACAGGAACTGTGGCAAGTACAGGAAATATTACACTAGGAAAATTTGATGTAGTCGGAAGCATTCCGATATTGCAGACATTTGTTCCTGTGATTAAAAATTCACATACAGAGGGATATCAATCCGGAGCCAGAATTAAAGCAGATGGTGTAGATGAAAAAAATCCGGTGGGTATTGCCGGAGGATATGTGGGGAAAATGGTCGGAGGACAGATTTGGGGAAGTGATACTGAAAAGTGCAGCATTACAAAACTCCGACGGGTAGATGGAACATCTTATGTCGGAGGATATGCCGGAAAGGTAGACCCGGGAAGTCTTACAACCATTGATACCGCTACAAATCAAGGGCTTCTAAATCAAATTTTAGGAAAGTTGTTAGAAGCGCCAGCCGACCTTGCAAAGATTTTGAATGCAACGGTATCGACAATTCAATGTGCAGAGGTAACAGCATGGGATCCATGGGGAGTTATTGTAAATGGCGCACATCAGAATTCACAAAAAGCTGTAAATACGTCCTATGCAAAAGCAGTAGGAGGATTTGCCGGAAGTTTATCGGGAGCTGTAATCGGTAAAAAAGATGTGTCCTCAGCAGGTGCAAAAGCAAATGGAATTCGCTCTGTAATCGGAGGAGAATATGCCGGTGGATTCTTTGGTCTTGCTGATGTAGCGGCAGTTGCAGAAGTATCTGGAAACGGACCGACAAACACCATTTTAAACCTGATTAATTTAGGAAAAATCGATGTTTTGGACTCCTTCCGTACTTATGTTTATGATAGTAAAGTAGAGGGGAGTACAGATGCAGGGTTAAGTGTTGCCGCACATACAGAAGTGGAAACAGGACAAGGTGTTACCTTAACGTATAGTGGTAATGCTGGAGGCTTTGGCGGAGCATTGCTAGATGGCTCTGTAAAAGATAGTCATGTTACAAACCTTTCCAATGTAAATGCAATTAACCATGCCGGAGGTTTTATCGGGTATTCGGGAAAGAGTGGCGTGCTCTCTATTGAAAAAGTAGATGCGTTAGGAAATACCTTCTCCCAGCTGCTGGGAGGTTCTCTTGGAGTACTAAATGTGTTTGGTTCGAATATTCACCGATGCAGCGTAAATGGATTTAATCAGGGATTTACAGTTGCTACAAGTGGCGGAAAAGATGAAATTGCCGGAGGCTTTGTAGGATATGGCGACCTTGCAAGGATTGTAGATTGTCATGCAGGAAATGCACAAGAACAGTATAAAAGACTGAAGTTGGTAAAAAGCAATGGAATTGCCGGAGGTTTTGCAGGAAAAACAAACTTTGCGTACTTAGGAGATATTCAACTGGAGTCTACACTTTTAAATGAAATTTTAACACTTGTACTTAATCCACTGGTAAAAGCATTGTACTTAGCACCGGAGAACTTACCATCTTCTGGTTTATTGAATATCAATCTTGGTATTATAAAAGTGCAAGCGTTATGTGATGGAAAAGTGGCACACGTAAACTTGTTAGGACTTAAAATTTCCGTAGAGCTTTCTAAAAAGTCATCAGAAAATCAGCAAGAAACAGATGTTGCCATTATAACCATTGGGGACTCTACTGTGAAATTACCTTGTAATGAAGAGGGAATTATAAAGGGCGAAAAGAATGAACAGAATATTCGACTTACCTTAATTAAAGCAAACCGTACGAAAATCCAAGACAGTTCTGTTTCCGGTGTGGAACAGGGGTATGATGTTTATGGTGGTCATGCTGGAAATGACACAGACGGAACAAGTGAAGATGGATACAGCGGAGGCTTTATCGGCCGTAATATAGAAGGGCTTTTATTAGACAATAATACCTATTATTGTGACGTTGTTCGAGGAACTGGAGGAAAAGTTGGTCCGTTTACCGGAGAGAGCAAGTTAGATTCTCAATATGAATTTAATACAATACAAAGTGTAGAAGGAAATAAGAATTTATTCCGAATTTATCGTGACCCAAATATATCATTAACAGAAATTACATCTGGAAATAAAAAATTGAATATTGGGTTTACAAGTGATAATCTATGGAACACATATACCATGGAACATATTATGACAGTGGAAAAATTAGGAACATTACAAGATGCAGATATGACTGGTGGTACACAACAAGTTGAGTTGAATGCATATATCTCACCTGCCAAAGCTGTTCTTATGGAAGATGTAGACACAACGGAAAATACAGGCTCGTCTATGACACCGGAACCTTCGGATACACAAGATCCTTGTAACGAAATGGTACAGATTGTTATTAATAAGGTATGGGCAGATTCAAATGATCAGGATAAGCTTCGACCAGAGAAAATTACGGTAACATTACATAGAAAGTGGATGGAGAATGGACAAGAGTACAGTGAAATAGTACCTAAGTATGCTAGTTTTCCTATTACAGGTTCACTTACAGATGATACCTGGCAGAAAAAGATACCAAATCTGCCTGCGTATAAAATGAATGACAAGGGTACAATCTGTTATTATACATATTATGTGACAGAAACGGAAATTCCAGAATACACTACAAAGATTACTGCTTCAGGCGATAATTATACATTTACTATTACAAATTCACATTTTTCAATTTTGCCGGATACGGGAGGAATGGGAGTAGGCATTTTTCTGGCATGCGGATGTCTTCTTTTCTTATTCTTGTACTTGACAAAACGGAAAAATGGGAAAGTAAAAAGTCAGTAATCACAAAATAAACAAAGGAGAGAGAAAAAATGAAGAACAAAATGAAAAACAAAATGAAGAAAATGATTGCAATGTTTATGATGTTCGCTATGATTTTAGGGTTGAATACCGTAGCATTTGCAGCGGAGGGAACCAATACCGTTCATGTAAACACAGGTGATTATGATGTAAACAGCGTTACATTCAAGGCATATAGAGTATTTGATGTAACAACAAATGGAGATAAGTATGGTTATGTAATGACAACTAATTTTGTAAAATTCTTTAATGATAAAGGTTATACAACTGACAATGCTGCATATAATTATGCACATGATAATCAGGAAAACATTGCAGATGAATTAAAAGAGTACATAGCTAATAAGAGTATAACGGAAGATGCTAGCGCTATAAACAAACCAGGAAAGGCTACATTTTCTGGCTTAGCAGATGGATATTATATCATTGTTCCAAATGGTGCTACTTTTTCACCAAACCTTGTAACTGTAGTCGGAGGAGCAACAGAAACGGTTAATTTAAAAGGAAAAAACCCTACTACAGAGAAAAAAGTAGAAAATCTGGATTGGGCATCTGCTCAGGTTGGAACGAAAGTAACATTTAAGGTTACTTCACAGGTTCCTGATATGACAGGTAAAACTGAGTATCACTTTAAATTAAAAGATACATTGTCTAAAGGATTAACAATGAAAGATGATGATTTTCTCAGTGTAACAATTGGTAATGAAGCGCCATTAGAAAAAGGTGAATATGAAGTTAAATTAGTGCCGAATAATCAAAATGGCACTACCGCATTAGAAGTTACTATTAAAGACTTTATAAATTATAGAGATAAAGCCGGTTCCAATATTGTATTTGAATATCAGGCAGAAGTAAATAAAGATGCTGTGACAGTGGATAAAGTAAAAAATAGTGCTAATGTAGAATTTGGTAATGATCCTAATCAAATGGATTCATCACAACCAGATGAAGTAAAAGTATATACTCATACATTAACAATCAAAAAGGTTGATGGAAAAGATAATCAAATTTCTCTTGCCGGTGCAGAATTTGAACTTTATGAAGGCTCACCTGCTCAGGGAGATGCAATTAAATTAGTAAAAGAAAGTGCTAATAATGGAAATAATGAATATCACGTTGCAGATAGTACTGAACAGACAACAGCAAAAACAACAGTAGTATCACCTGCAGATGGTACAATTGTTATCAAAGGTTTAAAAGCCGGCGAATATACATTAAAAGAGACAAAAGCCCCAGACGGTTACAATAAAGGGGGAGATACTACAATTACAATCAAAGCAGAGAGTAATAACGAAGGCGAAACTATTACTGTGAAAGGTAATGAGGTAACAGTTGAAAACAACTCCGGTATTCAGCTTCCATCAACAGGTGGTATGGGTACAATTATTTTCGTAGCTGCAGGTGTATGTGTTGTAGGATTTTTAATTCTTACATCTAGAAAAACTAAAAGAACAAAATAATGAAAGAAATTTTCAGGAAAGCCATACGATTTATTGGATACTTGATTGGTTTTGGGATTATTTTATATCCTGCTGTCAGCGATATGGTCAATCAAAGAAATAGCACTATTGCAATTACAAATTATGATAAGACTGTACAGGGAATTACAGAAGAGGAAGAACAACGACTGATTGCAGAAGCAAATGCTTATAATGCAAGAATGTCCGGGGCGGCAGAAGTGTTTGATCCTTTTTCGGAAGCGGATCAAGAGAAAAATAAAGAGTATGAACGAATCCTAAACCTTGATGGCAATGGAATGATGGCATATTTGGAAATCCCTAAATTAGGAGTTCATATGCCGGTGTATCACGGTGTTTCTGAAGCGGTCCTTCAGGTTGGGGCGGGACATGTAGCGAATACGTCCTTCCCCGTAGGGGGATCTGATACGCATGCTGTTATTACAGGACATCGTGGTCTGCCATCGGCAAAATTATTTACAGAATTGGACAAGTTGGTTGTTGGAAATATTTTCTATATAAAAGTCGTCAATGAGGTTATGGCTTATCAGGTAGACCAAATTCTGACGGTAGAACCACACCAGACAGAAGATTTAAAAATTGTAGAGGGAATGGATTATGTTACATTAGTAACCTGTACTCCCTACGCAGTGAATACCCATCGTTTGCTGGTGAGAGGTAAGCGAATACCTTATTCAGAAGCAGTTGAGCTGGAAGAAAGAGTTCAAGATAAAGTAGTGTTATCTACTTATACAAAAGCAGTAATTGTTGGAATTTTTGTATTGTTTTTTATATGGATTTTAAAAATAATCATTAGGAGGTTGATGAGAAAGCATGAAAAATAAAATATGGATTTTATGTATGAGCTTCCTGCTGATTATATTAAGTATTCATCCGGTAATGGCTGCTGACAATTTGAAAGGAAGCATTCAACTCAATGCATATATTGAGAAGGGAAATTCAGAGAAACATCTTCTTAAGGATGTATCCTTTGAGCTTTATCAGCTTACGAAGATTACAGAAGGAGTGGAAACCTTCCTTGAAGCGTATTCTGAATATCAGGTTATGCCGAACTGGAACGATGCACAGGAGCTTCAGACTTTGGCTCGTTCATATCAGACATTTATAAAAAGAAAAAATATTGAAGGAACAAAAATTGTAACAAGTCCAAAAGGGATAGCAACATTTGAAGATTTGGAAGAGGGGCTATATGTAATATGGCAGTCAAAGGACGCTGTTGTGGAGCGGAATGTCTATCGGAGCAGTCCGATGCTTGTGCATATTCCATCCTATGACGGAAACGAAAAAAATCTGCATGTGTTGATTAACCCTAAATTCGAGAATGAAAAGTTGCCGATTATTAATGAAAAACCACCGGGGAAGGTTCAAACCAGTGATGAGTTACAGACGGAAAGGTATATTTTGATCATGCTGGTGTGTATTTTCGTTATTTTCGCCTCTTGTTTCAGATATAAAAGTTTTTCCAAACATAAATAAAAAAAAAGCTTATTCAGATGTTAAAAATACATCTTGAATAAGCTCTTTTTGTATTATATGAAAAAGCATAAAAATAAGAAACTATTTTGTTGTTTCCCGTTTTAAAAGAATCGGTGTGATAACTTTATGTACAGGTTCGAGAAATGTACGTGGTTTACGTTTATGATTTTCTTTAATTCGTTCTGATAAAATCTGTAGAGCAGTGTCTGCGATTTTATCAATCTGTTGTCCGACAGTACTTGTAGGAATGACAGACTCTCTGGAAATCGGAGAATCATCGAATCCTACGATTTTATAATCATCTGGCAATTTTCCGTATCGCTGGAAGAGACGATTCAGAATAATATTGGCAAAGGTATCATTTGGAAGGAAAAGTCCCTTAACTTTGTCTTTGTATTTTTGATCAATTTCATCCAGAAGACGATAAAAAACATCGATGCTTTCTTCATAGCTAT
>UMGT01010608.1_pt1 | contig 14223 bp, 10 predicted proteins | sample 1965351 | NCBI WGS metagenome assembly UMGT01 (sample SAMEA4836080, study PRJEB28245) | human gut metagenome | biome: gut microbiome; material: fecal sample | place: Denmark | collected 2008 | reverse complement strand
TCGGTGCTTTGAAAACAAACCGTTTGCTGTATCCATCGGGAATGAAAAAGAAACTTCGTGAACTGGCCGCCGAATTGTCTGTTACACATCGTGAATTTGACCTTGTGACAGTCAAAAAACGAAACTATTATGTGTACCGGTACGAGGGAAACCTCAACGGCATAGAAAATGCGGTAGTTCTTTTGAGTTATCCGGAAAAAGCATTTGGTAATCCCAAAGCATTGCGTGCTTTCATCAGTACAAACGTAGCCCTATCTACACAGGAGATTCTTTCCTGGTATGTGTGTCGATGGCCGATCGAAGTATTTTTCCGCCAGTGTAAGGAGAAGCTGGCACTGGACGGCTATCAGATCCGCTCTGCACAGGGAATCAAAAGGTACTGGCTGCTTATGTCACTGGCACATTTCCTGTGTGCAGTAGGTACTGGTAGGTTCTGCTCGTTTGAAACTGGATATCACAAAATTTGTGATACCATTCAGCTGGAAAAGTATCGTTATCTTTTTCAATGCGCAAAGGAAAGTAATGATTTTGATTCATTTATGAAATTCGCAGTGTAGTTTTGTGCAATTTTTCAAATTTGCTCATTTATAGTTAGTATATTAAATATAGGAAAATTTTTATTTTATTAAAATTCTAATCTTATTTTAATCTTCATGGAATATATTATTCTTACAAACAAAGAATAACAGTGTAGAAATGCAGTTGATAGAAAGAGAGGAATTAAAATATGATGAAGAAAAGATATTTTGCAGCGGCAGCAGTATGTGTGATGGCAATGAGTATGTTTACAGGATGTGCAGGAAATGATGGAAAGGATATCGGAAAAGATGCAGCGAAAACAGCAGCATTTTCAGATGCAGGTGTAACAGAAGACGAAATCACAAGGCTGAAAGTAAGCAAGGATCACGATGACGGAAGAAGCATTTATGAGGTTGATTTTACAGTTGCATCCACAGGGGAAGAATATGATTATGAGATTTCAGCAGAAGATGGAAGCATACTTCAGGTTGACAAAGAGATGGACAAGGGAAGTGTGAGTACGACACAGAATCAGGATCAGAACGCTTCTGAAAATTCCACACAGCAGGGAAGCAGTAACACAGCAAATCAGACAGAGGCGGCAATTTCAGAGGAAGAAGCAACAAACCTTGCGTTGGAAAGAGTGCCGGGGGCATCTGCACAGGATTTGAGAATTCAGTTGGAGTTTGACGATGGAGTTCAGAAATACGAAGGCGACATTATTTATGACGGAAAAGAATATGATTTTGAAATTGACGCCAACACCGGAACATTTCTGGAATGGAGTGAAGAACGGGTTGGATAAGGGAAAGGATAAAAAGAAATGACAGGATTAAGTACACTATGTTATATCGAAAAAGACGGAAAATATCTGATGCTGCATCGCACAGTAAAAAAGAATGATGTCAATAAAGATAAATGGATCGGTGTGGGTGGACATTTTGAGGCAGACGAAAGTCCGGAGGAATGTCTGCTGCGGGAAGTGAAAGAGGAGACAGGATACACTCTGACTTCCTGGAAATATCGTGCGATCGTGACATTTGTGTCAGGTGACGGTGTGACAGAGTATATGTCCTTATTTACAGCAGATGGATTTACAGGAGAACAGATTGCCTGTGACGAGGGAGAACTTAGGTGGGTAGATAAAAAAGAAATTGACCGACTCAATCTCTGGGAAGGGGATAAAATATTCTTCCGACTCCTGGAGGAATCGGAAGAATTCTTTTCTCTGAAACTGATCTATGATGGAAACGGAAAGCTATTGAAAGCGATGCTGAATGGAAAACCGATGAATTAGATCAGGTAGCAATACATGACAATAAAGTGGCAGGCACTTCCGGCCATAACAAAAAGATGAAAAATCTCGTGGCTTCCGAAATTCTTATGTTTACTATTGAAGATCGGAAGCTTTAATGCGTAGATAATACCGCCGATCGTGTAGATGATTCCCCCTGCTAAAAGCCAGCCAAATGCCGCCGGCGATAATGAGTGGAAAATCTGTGTGAAAGCCAGTACGCAGATCCATCCCATCCCGATATAGAGAATGGAAGATACCCATTTCGGGCAATAGACCCAGAAGGCCTTGATCAGAATTCCTACAATAGCGATCCCCCAAACAATGGAAAGCAGGATCAGTCCGGTACGTCCTTTCAAAGTGATCAGACAGATTGGAGTATAGCTTCCTGCAATAAGGATAAAGATCATCATGTGATCGATCTTTTTCAATATCGTATTTACTTTTGCAGAAATATCAAATGTATGGTAGGTCGTGCTGGCAGCATACAGCAGGATCAGACTGATCGCATATACGGCAAGGGAAATGAGAGATACCCTGCCCGGTTCATGGGCTGCCTTTATCAACAGAGGAATCGCGCCGCAGATTGCCATAAGCATACCAATAAAATGTGTGATCGCGCTGCCGGGGTCTTTTAAATGTTGTGTTTTGTTCATTGATATCTTCCTCCTTAAAACTTGAAAATTACATGTAGTTTTCAAAACTACATTAAGTATATGTGTATATTACACCTTGTATTCCTTGAATGCAAGTGATTTTAAAAAATTTTTATAATCAAAGAAATTTTGACAGAAAAAGAAAATTCTGATATGATAATTCAGATTGTATTGTGGGACTGTTATACAGTCCCCTATTTTTGTTTTGAGAAAAGGAGATTTATGGAAGAATTAAAATTTGAAGAGTTAGAGTTGTGTCCTGAAATATTAAAAGCAGTAAAACATATGGGATTTGAAGAGGCATCACCGATTCAGTCCAAAGCAATTCCTGTGATCATGAGCGGAAAAGATGTGATCGGACAGGCGCAGACAGGAACCGGAAAAACAGCAGCCTTTGGAATCCCGCTTCTGGAAAAGATTGATCCGAAGAATAAAAAACTTCAGGCGATTGTTCTTTGTCCGACAAGAGAGCTGGCAATCCAGGTTGCAGAAGAAATCAGAAATCTTGCAAAATATATGCATGGGATAAAAGTTCTGCCAATCTATGGAGGACAGGAGATTGTAAAACAGATCCGTTCTCTGAAAAGCGGCACACAGCTTGTGATCGGAACACCGGGACGTGTGATGGATCATATGCGCCGCAAAACTATGAAAATGGATCATGTGCATACGATTGTGCTGGATGAGGCGGATGAGATGCTCAACATGGGATTCCGTGAGGATATTGAGACAATTTTGGAAGGAATTCCACAGGAACACCAGACAGTACTTTTTTCTGCGACAATGCCAAAGGCAATCTTAGAGATCACAAAACAGTTCCAGACAAATGCGGAACTGGTGAAGGTGACGAAGAAAGAGCTCACCGTTCCGAACATTGAACAGTTTTACTATGAAGTGAAACCGAAGAATAAAGAGGAAGTGCTTTCCCGTCTTCTGGATATTTATACACCGAAACTCTCCGTTGTATTTTGTAATACGAAGAAACAGGTAGATCTGCTTGTGAATGGACTGCTAGGAAGAGGATATTTTGCGGCAGGACTTCATGGAGACATGAAGCAGGCACAGAGAGACCGTGTGATGCAGGGATTCCGTTCTGGAAAGACAGATATTCTTGTGTGTACAGATGTAGCAGCAAGAGGAATCGATGTGGATGATGTGGAAGCGGTATTTAATTATGATCTTCCGCAGGATGATGAATATTATGTGCACCGTATCGGAAGAACCGGACGTGCCGGACGCGTGGGACGTTCGTTCTCTTTTGTTTCCGGAAGAGAAGTCTATAAGCTGAAGGAGATCCAGCGGTACTGCAAGACGAAGATCTATGCGCAGAAGGTTCCGTCTTTGAACGATGTTGCCAACACAAAGATGGAAAATGTGCTGGAAGAGATCGAACAGATCATCGAAAATGAAGATCTGACAAAATTCCTTCAGATCATTGAAGAACGTGTCAATGAATCCGATTATACTGCAATGGATCTGGCAGCAGCATTTTTGAAATACTGTTCCGGACAGCAGGAGACAGAAGAAAAAGATATGGAATTTGGAGATACCGGGGCGGAAGAAGCCGGAATGGTTCGTCTATTTATTAATATTGGTAAGAAAAACAAAGCAAAACCGGGAGATATCGTGGGCGCAATTGCCGGTGAAAGCGGAATTCCGGGAAAACTGATCGGAACGATCGATATGTTTGATAAGTATACATTTGTAGAAGTTCCGAGAGAATATGCACGAGATGTACTCAATGCAATGAATCATACGAAAATCAAAGGAAAATCTGTTGCGGTAGAGCCGGCAAATCAGAAATAATCAAACTGGACTGGTCAAAAATACAATAACTGGACATTTTCATCTATCCACTCTGGTGGTAGGATAAGACCATCAAAAATGAAAAGAGGGAAAACGATGGAAAAGAGAAAGCAGACAGTAGTAAAACTGGCACAGACAGCACTTTTGGCAGCACTTTGCTTTGTATCATTTACATTTTTGCAGATTAAGATCCCGATGCCGGGTGGAGATGCTACATCCCTTCATATCGGGAATGCATTTTGTGTTCTGGGAGCATTGCTCTTAGGCGGTTGGTATGGTGGACTGGCCGGCGCAATCGGGATGACGATCGCAGATGTTCTGGATCCGATTTATATCGTAGGAGCACCAAAGACATTTGTGTTGAAGCTCTGTATTGGTCTGATCGTAGGACTTGTGGCACATCGTATCGGGAAAATTAATGAAAGTACAGATAAGAAATATGTATTTCGCTGGAGTGTCCTTGCATCCGTTGCAGGACTGGGATTTAACGTGATCGCGGATCCATTGGTAGGATATTTCTACAAACAGTATATTTTAGGACAGCCGCAGCAGATGGCAGAAGTACTTGCAAAATGGAGTACAGCAACCACATTTGTGAATGCAGTCGTATCTACGATTCTGGTGGCGGTTCTGTATAATGCACTGCGTCCGGTGTTATTAAAAAGCGGGATGCTGCAGATTGTAAGAAAAGCAGAAGAAGTGAAAATTTGAAACAGAAGATCCCCTGACCTTGGTGAATTTTTAAAATTGCCGAGGTCAGGGGGATTTATTATTTCGTAATCGTATTGAGTTCTGTGTTGATTAAATCAATGAGTTCTTTTGGAATTCCCAGATTTTTGAGTTTTCCTACAGCGTCTAATGTCATCATTTTCATCATGCCAAATTTCGGGTGCTCCACCATTTCTCCAAAATATTTTGAAATGATTTTTTCTCCTTCAGGGTTTTTCATGATGTCGCCAATTTTATCGGCACTGGAGAAACAATTTGGATCAAGTTTAATCTTATTTATTTGTGTTAGGTCAAACTTTTCAAACCAGTTAATGACGCTGTTTCCGTCTTCTTTTTTGATATATTCATAGTTTTTATCTTTATCTTTTACGCGATATAAAGTCATCACATCGTGGTATACAGTACCATGTTTGGAGTATCCTTTGACGGCTATGATATTTTTTCCCATTAGAAGAGGGATATCATTAAATGTTGTCATAGGTAAGATGTTTGATGATTGAGCAATAAGGTGGTTATTTACATATAATTCTAGTTTTTCAAGATTGGAAAGTACGGTAATTGCATTCTTTTCTTTGTGACGATGAACGAATCTGCTACCGGCGAGTTTGACAAAAGATTCTTTGGACCAGTACGCTTTGTATAAATAAAATGCGTCCTTTTTTATGCTTCGGTCAATGGTCAAAAGTCCTTTCTGATTTTGTCCCTGTTTACCACCTTCATCTCGGTTGGCGCTGCCAAAATCACACATGTTCCACACATAACTTCCTACAAAATAGTCGCGTTCTTCAAAAGCACGAAGTGCATTGTCTGAGAAAAGCAACTGATATTCTTCGGAATAATCTTTTGTCTTTGGCTCATAAGAGTGATACTGTGGGTTTGTATCAACACCATATTCTGTCACCATGAGTGGTATATCAGGACATGTGGCATGGAATGAATCCAAGCGTTCTTGAAGTCCTGTCATAGTGTCATAGTACCATCCATAATATAAGTTATAGCCAACCAGTTCAGTCAGTCTGTTGATTGGACTTTCATTTGCAACGGAATAGATGTTTGCTTCTGCAGTATATCTGTGAGGATCCAGAGCTTTCGTGTATTTGGACAATTCTTCTACATGATCATGAATTTCTGGGGTTTCTCCAGCAATGGTAATTTCATTTTGTACACCCCAACAGTATACAGAGGTGTGATTTCCACATTGCAAAATCAAACGGCGCATTTGTTCTTTGATATTGAATTTGGCGCATTCGTTTTCCGAAATAATACTGATAAACGGAACTTCTGCCCACACAAGGAGTCCTTCTTCATCACAGCGACGATAAAAATAATCATCATGTTGATAATGGGAAAGTCGAACAGAATTTGCCCCTAACTCTTTTATGAGTTGGATATCCTGCTCCATTTGAGTTTCTGAAATAGCATTTCCAACACCGGCAAAATCCTGATGTCTTGCGACACCACGCAGTTTTACGTGTTTCCCATTTAAAAAGAGCCCCTGATCCGGTGTAATCTGAATGCTTCTAAATCCGATGGAGATGCTGCGGTGTTCTATGACTTTTTTGTCTGTACAAAGTTCGATGGACAACTGATGAAGATGTGGATCATCCGTTCCCATCCAGAGATGAGGATTAGCAACATTCAGGCACAAGCGAAACGTATTTTGATCGTGGAAATATGCTGAGGTTGTGTGTTGTGCGATGACTTGATTCTCATCTAGCAGAGTGGCACGAATTTCTCCATGACAAGGTTCCTGATGATTGATCACACATCCCTCAATGGCGACCTCCCAAGTATTGTTTTCTAATTTTTGCGTATGGATTCGGACACCGTCACGACTTCCATCCAGGTAGTCAAAGTGTAGTTTGGGTGCACAAATAATTCGAACATTTCGGTAGAGTCCACCATAGAAAGAAAAATCTGCCATTTGCGGGTAGACAGCATCTGTTGGCGAGTTATCTGTTACAATGGTAATTCGGTTTATGCCGGATGATACGAAATCGTTTAATGCAACGCGATATAAAGAATATGGACAGGTGTTGGTATGAATTTTCTGATTATTGATGGACACTATACTGATCATGGAAGCAGCACCTACCTCAAGGTAGATGTCCTGCTCCAGATCGGATTCTGTAAGAGTGAACTCATTTGTGTAAAAACCTTTTCCACGCCACATGGATGTGCCATTTTGTCCGTCTACCGCATTGTAAGTATGAGGAATGGAAATTGTTTCAGCGTTTTCGTTTTCTTTGTGAAAACTCCAGTTATCATTTAATAGAATTACTGACAAATCGGAACCTCCTTTGATTCTAAGCATTTTTTGCTTTCTTTTTTTCTAAGATAGCTTTTTCTCCATACATTTGTGTATACTCTTCATCTGTAATATGGTATCGTTTCAAAGCAATGATGCTTGCAAGATCTCCAAGAAGAGGTGCACCAAGATACATAGCAATTGTAGCGATATACAGAGCCATTGTAGGTTCTGCACCTGCGCTGTATCCGGCAAGTCCCATGAGGATACCAACAATAGAAGATCCAAATGCACTGATAACTTTGTCTACAAGTGAAAATGTAGCACCAATAAATCCAGGCATGAATTTTCCGGTTTTTAGCTTGTGATAGTCGATGATTTCCGCAATCATAGGATCTACGTTCTGTGCAGAGAATCTTCTAAACAGCATATTGGCAGACATTAAAATAATAAATACCAAGATAGTTGCTTTTCCGAAAGGACGGAAAATAATCAAGATTGCTTCCAATGTGAAGTTTGCAATTGCACCGATTAAAGAAGCTCTTTTGCATCCGAATTTTACAGCAACAGAACCTGCAACGAAGGCTCCAATCAGTGACATTGGAGTAGAGATGCCACCAACAATTGGCTGCAGATCCAGATTTCCAACAGCATAGATATAGAAATAGGTCATAACTGCTGTCTGGATCGTGGACGCAATTTTATCTGTGGATGCAGCAAGGATCAACATACGAAGAGGCTGATTCAGTCGCAGTACATTGAGACTGTCTTTAATTGAAATTTTCTCTTCTTTTTTATCTGGATCCTGGCGATAGAATTCAGGCTTATCTGTTGCAGAGATTGCAAACAGACATCCAAGCAGAAGAACTGCGTGAAGGACAAACGCACTGATAATGATTAGAGTCCAGCTTTTTTGGGATCCAAGACCACCATTTTTCTGCAGAATCGGAACGATCAGTGTTGTCATGATCAAACCAAGCATTGTGGAATAGCAGCCGCCGGCAATACCGGAGAGTGGACGGTATTTCGGGTTTTTTGTAACGATAGAAAGGACACATTTGTTTACAGTTGTCATAAATGTGTAACCAATGACCCAGATTGCATACCAGAGAATTACCCAAACCATACGATAAGATTGTGGAATATCGAATGAGAACAGGTAAATCATAAAGCTTGCAAACAGCATGACCAGGGATCCGATTACAAGGAACGGACGGAATTTACCAAATCGTGTTTCAGTTCTGTCGATAATAGAACCAATAATTGGGTCAGTAATTCCATCGAAAATTCTCATGACGGTCATGATAATGCCCATTGCTGTAATATTCAGTCCCAATGCTTCTGTACTGAATACGAGAAAGAATGACATGTTCAACATATTGAACACGTTTGATGCTGCAGAACCGAGCGGAGTCATAACGACACGGACAGCTTCTGCTTTTGAGTTGTTTGCTTTTGTACTCATAATTTTCCTCCAATAACTTTTGTTTAAAAGTATTATAGTTGGAGAATTGTGAAAAATTCACATATAAAACAAAGTTTTTACTGTTCTTTTTTAAGGTTTTTCTGTGATTTTCGATAATTATATGGAGATATTCCGTATTTTTGACGAAAACATTTGTAAAAGTAGGTTTCATTTGCATATCCTATATCAGATGTGATTTCTTCGATTTTTCGATTGGTGTTTCTGAGTAGGTTTGCTGCTTCTGTCATACGAATGTCTATAAGAATATCTTTAAACCCCCTCCCTGTTTCTGCCTTCAGTAGAGAGCTCAAATAATTGGGATGAAAGCACATATGTTTAGCAACAGATTGAAGGGTAACATCTTTGTAATGCTGCTTCAAATAGTCAAATACCTCGTTTTGTATTTTGGAGTGTTTCTGCTTGATTGCTTTTTGATCTTCAGGTCCTACAGCGCGGGAAATCTCGATAAAAAGAATCAAAAGGCAGGAAAGTATTTTTCCTTGGTTTCTAGGTTTTTCTAAAAAGTATTCACAAAGAATCTGCTCCATCAATGTAGATTCAAAACTGTTTTTAGGAAGATGATACAGAATGTAATTTTTCTTTTTGCTTTCAGAGTACAAACTGTTGATGATGTAGTTTGAAATATAATTATCCTCGGAAAGCAGGTACATAAAAATGGTATCAAAAAAATCAGCTGTCATTAAAATATTAAACATCCAAATATCATCCCCTATCTTTTCGGAGGAATGAATGACATTTTTGTTCATGAGACAGATATCTCCGGAAGACATTTTAATGGGCGTTCCATCGATTTCATTGAAATTTCACCATCAAGCATGAAAGAAAGCTCAATGTATTCGTGACGATGTCTGGGAATCCGGATATTTCTATATTTTGGGCGGATGACAAAACGTTCTTCTTGTACATCCTTATTTGGATAAGAGGTGACAATGTTGTTTTCATCTGTATGCATGGAGAGTTCTCTGGATTTTAAAATCTGTTTTTCCGGCTTCGCTTTTTCTGAGTGAAGATATTGTTTTAGTTGCTCATAATTTTTTTGCATGGATTAGGCTCCGTTTCTGAAAGAAGGATTTTATTTGTAATGTTTTTTATTGTAATATCTCGGATAAAAAACCACAGGAAACTCTCTGTAACAAAGATTTTCCTGTGGTTTTGCTTTTGTTTAGGAGTGAATGACAGTTCCGGTCTTACCTTTGAGCGCATCGTTGATCTTATCATAAGATGTGATCAGAGCGGTACGTCCTTCTCGTTCCTCTACAAAGTCAACGGCAGCCTGGAATTTGGGAAGCATATTGTAAACACCGAAATGTCCCTGCTCCATATATTCTTTTGCCTGTGCAGCTGAGATTTCTCCTAGTTTTTCTTCGTTGTCTTTTCCAAGATTGATACATACCTGCTCCACACTTGTCAGGATGATCAGTTGATCAGCATCGACACCTTCTGCAAGTTTTCCGGCAGTCAGGTCCTTTTCAATGACTGCGCTTGCACCTTTTAAGTGATTGTCCTGTTCCAGTACAGGAATTCCGCCTCCACCGGCAGCGATTACGACCTGATCAGCATCCAGAAGTGCGTTGACTGCATCCAGTTCCACGATCTTCACAGGATGCGGAGCGGAAACGACTCGTCGGAATCCTTTTCCGGCTTCTTCAATCACATAATTTCCTTTTTTACGCTCTTCGTTGGCTTCTTCTGCGCTCATGTAACGTCCGAGAACTTTGGTTGGTGTATAGAAAGCCTCGTCATAAGGATCTACGATCACCTGTGTCAATACAGTGCTGACTGTACGGTAGATTCCGCGGTTCATCAGTTCTTCCCGGATTCCGTTCTGGAGATCGTATCCGATATAGCCCTGGCTCATGGCAGAACATACAGACATCGGTGCAGCTGTATAATTTTCATGGCGCTGTCCGAATTCATTCATGGCAGTGTGGATCATCCCTACCTGTGGAGCATTGCTGTGTGTGATCGCAACCTGAAATCCGGCTTCAATTAAATTTGCGATTACTTTTGATGTATTTTTTACTGCGACTTTCTGCTCCGGCAATGTAGTTCCAAGAGCACGGTGTCCCAGTGCAACGACAACTCTTTTCTTCATAGTCATATCCCTTTCGTTAAATAATTGTGATGAGTAAATTATATTATTTTTCGTACAAAAAAGCAACGTTATTCCACGCAGAAGTTGTGGATTATCGATAAAAGGCAAAGAAGACATCCAGCAACATCAGCATTCCCAGCAGAACGCATACGCAAAGCAGGAACCAGAGCGGGATTTTTCTGGTAACCTGTTTCCATTTTGGTGCGATGAAATACTGGCAGGCGCATCCGATCAGTCCAAGGAACATGGCATCCGCAAAAAACGGAGGCAGCAGAGAAGGACAAAAGTATTGAGAAATTTTGTGCAGGTCTGCGTGCCAGATCATCTGGACTGTAAAATCTGAAAGGTATCCAATCACAGAGTATAACAACCCGTTCATACAGAATGCCAGAATCGGATTTTTTGCAAAACGGTGCAGCATCGTTACGCTGAGAACACCGCAGATTCCATAAAGAGGAATCCATGGACCAAGCAGAATACTACGGTTCAAAAAGACCCCTTCCATTGTGAGATAGCTCAGTGTTTCCAGAATCCATCCAAGAATGGAAAACAGAAAGAACAGCGATGCCAGTGTCAGCGGGTGATAGGAAGCGGTCGGAGCCATAGGCTGATGTACAGCACGGACCGGCGGTTGAACAGAAAACAGAAAGGCCGGATACTGATGTGGCTCAAAATAGGCAATCTTTGTATAAGGTCCTTCGGAATCGTCATAAAGCGCTTTGCGGATCAGTAGCTCGTCATCAGAAAGCTCCTGTTCCAGAAGTGGATCATTAAACAGCTCGTAACGGGGAGCGCGGGACCGGATATAATTTTTTCGCAGGGTCATATATAATTCGGCATCGGTGGCTGTCTGATAAGGATTGACAAACAGAAAATCCAGAATACCGAATGTAAGGAGAGAAAGAATGCTCCATCCGATAAAAGACAGATGCAGAAGAAACATCCGCCATTTGTTTCCGCGCATCAGCTGTCTGGATAAAAAGAATGCATCCTTTCGTCCCATTGTCGGGTTCTCAGCCAGTATATAAGGAATCATGCTATATTCGTACTTTTTGATGATGCCGCCGATGAACGTCAGGTTCCAGAAAGTCTGAAAAACACAACGGCAGGTCATGATCCATGCAGGGTGGGAAAAGAAGTTCACTTTGTAAAGAAAGAAAAGCTTACCGATCGTTGTCTTTTGGTAAGTGCGCGCCTCCAGAAAGAAACGGGCTTCTCCGATAAGCAGCACGTTTTGAATGAAGACAGTATAGAGAAAAGACAGCAATACCCCCAGGAGAAGCAGAAAAAACGAGGTGGAAAACGGATCATGAAAGGCCTCGTTGACTGCCTTTAAAGCGGCAAAGAGAAAAGATCTTCCACTGGTATATATATTGAGCATGTGTTCGAACAGACTTGCCAGCGGTGAGCCGGAAAGTGAAATCTGGAATACGTGGTGTAGCGTGTCTGCTGCGATCGACGAATTGGAGACATCCGGAAAATTCAGATGTGTCTGAACAAAAATTGTTTGTAGTCCCGGGCGAAACTGCCTGAAAATGAAAGTGGAAGATGCAAATGAGGTCGTTAAAAATGCGATCAGAAAACAGATAGATACCATTTTCTGATAGTTGCTCTTTAGTGATTTTTTTGCCTGATGTTTCAGATGTTTTCTTGTCCACATAACAGGATTCCTCCGATTCTGATGATAGACCTATTATAGTTGCTTCACGGCAAACTGTCAAAGAAGATTTGCACCTTGTCAACAGAACCTGAAATCTGCTAAAATTTAGATTGCTGTGAACAGTAACCATAGAACAAGGAGGATGAAAAGTTGAGAAAATTGATTCCTTATTTGAAAAACTATAAAAAGGAAAGTATTATCGGACCGCTGTTTAAACTTTTAGAGGCGGTATTTGAATTGATTGTGCCATTAGTCACTGCAAGAATTATTGATATCGGAATTCAGAACCGGGATATCCCGTATATCTGGAAGATGGCGGCATTGCTGGTGGCGTTTGGTGTAATGGGACTTTTGTGTTCCCTGCTGGCGCAGTATTTTGCGGCAAAAGCAGCTGTCGGTTTCGGAACAGAACTTCGGCATGATCTGTTCTGCCACATTGAACAGCTTTCTTATGCTGCAGTGGATAAGGCTGGCAGCGCCACGCTGGTTGTCAGGATCACAAGTGATATCAATCAGGTACAGTCCGGCGTCAATCTGGTGCTTCGTCTGTTTCTGCGATCGCCGTTTATTGTGGTAGGCGCAATGGTTATGGCATTTACGATCAATGTAAAGATCGCATTGATCTTTGTCGTGACAGTTCCGCTTCTGGCGCTTGTGATCTACGGTATTATGATCGTGACGATCCCTCTGTATAAAAAAGTGCAGAAAGCACTGGATCAGGTGCTTGTCTCTACCAGAGAAAATCTGGCGGGAATCCGTGTGATCCGTGCGTTTTGTACACAGAAGAAAGAGCAGGAAGAGTTTGATACAAAGAGTGAGATACTGATGAAGCTGCAGTTTCTGACCGGACGGATTTCAGCGCTGTTGAATCCGATGACATATATTATTGTCAACGCCGGGATTATTGCGGTTGTCTGGTATGGGGGCGGACAGGTATATGAAGGGCTGCTGACACAGGGAGAGGTAATCGCCCTGGTCAATTATATGTCCCAGATTCTTCTGGCGCTGGTGGCGCTGGCGAATCTGATTGTTTCCTTTACAAAAGCAGTAGCATCTGCAGCCCGTCTGAATGAGGTATTTGCACTCCGATCCGAGCTTGTGGACGGAGAGTGTGAGAAAGCAGAGGCGAAAGCGGAAGCCGTGAAAGTAAAGATGGAACACGTGACATTTTGCTATCCGGGCAGTCAGGAGCCGGCGCTGGAGGATATTTCTTTTACTGCGAAAGCAGGAGAGACGATCGGTATCATCGGGGGAACAGGTTCCGGCAAGACAACTCTGGTCAATCTCATTCCCCGGTTTTATGATGTGACAGAGGGGAAAGCCGAGATCGATGGACTGGAGATTTCGAAATACCGGACAGAGACTCTTCGAAAACAGATTGGAGTGGTTCCGCAGAAGGCGGTGCTGTTTTCCGGTACCATAAAGAGTAATCTTCAAATGGGAAATGAGCAGGCATCCGAACAGGAGATGTATGCAGCATTAAAAACCGCACAGGCTTTGGAGTTTGTGGAGGAGAAGCCGGGAAGGCTGAATGCTCCTGTCAGTGAAGGCGGAAAAAACCTGTCGGGAGGGCAGAGACAGAGGCTGACGATCGCAAGAGCACTGGTGAAAAATCCACAGATCCTGATTCTGGATGACAGTGCATCTGCGCTTGATTTCGCTACAGATGCGGCACTTCGAAAAGCGTTGTCCCAGGATACGGAAAATATGACCGTATTTCTGGTATCGCA
>UMGT01014399.1_pt1 | contig 14688 bp, 10 predicted proteins | sample 1965351 | NCBI WGS metagenome assembly UMGT01 (sample SAMEA4836080, study PRJEB28245) | human gut metagenome | biome: gut microbiome; material: fecal sample | place: Denmark | collected 2008 | reverse complement strand
ATATTTTTTAGGGCCTGACCAAAAGACTTATTAAAGAATTAAAGAATTTTTAAATAAAATCTTGACATGAACTTTTCTCCGTGTTATTCTATTACAGAACGCTGCCGAAGACAGTAGGTGCCGTAAGGCATAAGGATCAAAACGCCTACCGAGGACTTAGTATTCTGATAAGATTACAGGAGACCTTACTGTCATGGTACAGTAGGGCTTTTTTTATCTCAGTATCCATTGCAACGGCGGTATATCAAAATCTATAAGGAGGTGTACCATTTATGGCAAAAGTAGAACTGAAACAACCAATCGTAGAAGAAATCGCAAACAGCATTAAAGACGCTCAGTCCGTAGTTCTTGTAAACTACAGTGGTCTTACTGTTGAGCAGGACACTATTCTGCGTAAGGAATTAAGAGAAGCTGGTGTTCAGTATAAAGTTTACAAAAACACAATGATGAAACGTGCTTTTGAGGGAACAGACTGCGAGAGCCTTTCCAAACATCTTGAAGGTACAAACGCACTGGCAATCTCTGCTACAGATGCAACAGCACCTGCTAGAATCCTTGCTAAATATGCGAAACAGTTCCCGGCACTGGAGCTGATCGCAGGTGTAGTTGAGGGCAACTACAATGATCAGGCTGGAATCCAGGCACTTTCCCAGATTCCGTCCAGAGAAGAACTTCTTGGAAAACTTCTTGGAAGCATTCAGTCTCCGATCACAAACTTCGCTCGTGTGCTTAACCAGATTGCAGAGGCACAGGGTGGAAACGCAGCAGCTGCTGAGTAAATTTGTCAGGGACAGATTTACAATGCGCAGACAGCGTGCGGAAGAGTTTACAGTTTTCGTATAGCACTGTGAACCGGTATAAATTAAAATAATATTATATGGAGGGAAATTAAAATGGCAAAATTAACAACAGAAGAATTTATTGCAGCAATCAAAGAGTTATCTGTATTAGAGTTAAATGAACTTGTAAAAGCTTGTGAGGAAGAGTTCGGCGTATCTGCAGCAGCAGGCGTTGTAGTTGCAGCAGCAGGCGCAGCAGGCGAGGCAGCTGAAGAGAAAGACGAGTTCGACGTAGAGCTTACAGAAGTAGGCCCGAACAAAGTTAAAGTTATCAAAGTTGTTCGTGAAGTAACAGGTCTTGGACTTAAAGAAGCTAAAGCTGTAGTTGACGGTGCTCCGAAGGTAGTTAAAGAGGGCGCTTCCAAAGCTGAGGCTGAGGATATCAAGACAAAACTGGAAGCAGAGGGAGCAAAGATCACTCTGAAATAATTCAGTCTGAACAGAAGAGACAGCGCAGGGACGCCGCAGGTGTTCCTGCGTTTCTTTTTTTACTTTATCGGGAAAACAGTATATTCTGTATCAGTCTTGCCGGCAAATGAAAAAGGTGATCAAAAAAAGTTTGAAAATCTGGTTGACAGGTTGACAACAGTATGTTATAGTGAAAAATGCTATATTATGGCAAGATATGCCTGTTTACCTGAAAATATAAACAGGATCATGTTGTAATAAATAAAAAAACAGGGGTGAAACGTCAATGGAAAAAAACAGAATTCGTTCTGTAAAAACTGGAAAAAGCATGCGTATGAGCTACCAGAGACAAAAAGAAGTCCTGGATATGCCGAATCTGATCGAAGTCCAGAAAGATTCCTACAAATGGTTCCTGGATGAAGGGCTGAAAGAAGTATTTGATGATATTTCTCCAATCGCGGATTACGGCGGAAAGCTTAGTCTGGAGTTCATCGACTTTACATTTGACGCAAAGGATGCGAAGTATACAATTGAGCAGTGTAAAGAACGTGACGTGACTTATGCCGCACCTTTGAAGGTTCGAGTGAGACTGATTAACAAAGAAACAGAAGAGATCAACGAACACGAGATTTTCATGGGAGACCTTCCGTTAATGACGGAAACAGGCACATTTGTAATCAACGGTGCAGAGCGTGTTATCGTAAGCCAGTTGGTACGTTCCCCTGGAATCTATTATGCAATCGCACATGATAAAGTTGGTAAAAGGTTGTTTTCCAGTACCGTAATTCCCAACAGAGGTGCATGGCTGGAATATGAAACAGACTCCAACGATGTTTTTTATGTTCGTGTAGACAGAACCAGAAAGGTTCCGATCACTGTGCTGATTCGTGCCCTTGGTATCGGCACCAATGCGGAAATTGTAGAACTGTTTGGCGAGGAGCCCAAGATCCTTGCCAGCTTCACAAAAGATACTTCCACAAATTATCAGGAAGGTCTTCTGGAATTATACAAAAAAATCCGTCCGGGTGAGCCGTTGGCAGTGGAGAGCGCAGAGAGCCTGATCATGGCAATGTTCTTTGATCCGAGAAGATATGATCTTGCCAAAGTCGGACGTTATAAATTTAACAAAAAACTTCATTTTAACAGCAGGATTGTAGGACACAAGCTTGCAGAGGCAGTTGTGGATCCGTCTACAGGAGAAATCCTTGCAGATGAAGGCACAAACATCACAAGAGAGATCGCTGACAAGATCCAGAACAGCGCTGCTCCGTTTGTATGGATTCAGGGAGAAGAGGATCGCAAGATCAAGGTTCTTTCCAACCTTATGGTGGATCTTTCTGCTCATGTTGAGCTTGACTGTGATCCGAAGGAACTGGGTGTTACAGAATTAGTATATTATCCGGTTCTCGAAAAAATACTGGAAGAAAATGACAGTCTTGAGGATATCAAGGATGCGATCCGCAGAGATATCCATGATCTGATTCCGAAACATATTACAAAAGAAGATATTCTTGCTTCTATTAACTATAACATGCATCTGGAATACGGCCTTGGAAATGATGATGACATCGACCACCTGGGTAACCGCCGTATCCGTTCTGTAGGTGAGCTGCTTCAGAATCAGTACCGTATTGGTCTTTCCAGACTGGAAAGAGTGGTACGTGAGCGTATGACAACTCAGGACACAGAGAATATTTCTCCGCAGTCCCTGATCAATATTAAACCGGTAACAGCGGCAGTGAAAGAGTTCTTTGGCTCTTCACAGCTTTCCCAGTTCATGGATCAGAACAACCCGTTAGGTGAGCTGACCCATAAGAGACGTCTGTCTGCCCTGGGACCAGGCGGTCTGTCCCGAGACAGAGCCGGATTCGAGGTTCGAGACGTTCACTATTCTCATTATGGACGTATGTGTCCGATCGAGACTCCTGAGGGTCCTAACATCGGTCTTATCAACTCTCTTGCTTCCTATGCAAGAATCAATCAGTATGGTTTTGTTGAGGCTCCGTACAGAAAGATTGACAAAACAGACCCGTCCAATCCGGTAGTAACTGACGAGGTTGTTTATATGACAGCCGATGAAGAGGATAATTACCATGTAGCGCAGGCCAACGAGCCTCTGGACGAAGAAGGACACTTCATTCATAAAAACGTATCCGGTCGTTTCCGTGAGGAAACTCAGGAATACGAGAGACATATGTTTGACTACATGGACGTGTCTCCTAAGATGGTATTTTCCGTTGCTACAGCGCTTATTCCATTCCTGCAGAACGACGATGCCAACCGTGCGCTCATGGGATCAAACATGCAGCGTCAGGCAGTGCCGCTTCTGACCACCGATGCTCCGGTTGTTGGAACAGGTATGGAGACAAAGACTGCTGTTGACTCCGGTGTGTGTGTTGTGGCTAAGAAGGCCGGTACAGTTCTTCGCTCCACATCTACAGATATCAGCATCAAAAATGATGACGGAACAAAAGATGATTATCATCTGACAAAATTCCTCAGAAGTAACCAGAGCAACTGCTACAACCAGAAGCCGATCGTGTTCCAGGGCGAGCATGTAGAGGCAGGACAGGTTATCGCAGACGGTCCGTCTACTTCTAATGGTGAGTTGGCCCTTGGTAAAAACCCGCTGATCGGATTTATGACCTGGGAAGGCTACAACTACGAGGATGCTGTCCTTTTAAGTGAAAAACTTGTTCAGGACGATGTTTATACATCTGTCCACATTGAAGAATATGAAGCAGAAGCCAGAGATACCAAGCTGGGACCGGAAGAGATCACAAGAGATGTTCCGGGCGTTGGTGACGATGCTCTGAAAGACCTTGATGAGCGCGGTATCATCCGTATCGGTGCTGAGGTTCGTGCAGGAGACATTCTGGTAGGTAAAGTTACTCCTAAGGGAGAGACAGAGCTTACTGCAGAAGAACGTCTGCTCCGTGCGATCTTCGGTGAGAAGGCGAGAGAGGTAAGAGATACTTCCCTTAAGGTTCCTCATGGTGAGTACGGTATCATTGTTGATGCTAAAGTATTTACAAGAGAGAACGGTGACGAGCTTTCTCCTGGTGTAAATCAGTCTGTTCGTATTTATATTGCTCAGAAACGTAAGATTTCTGTTGGTGACAAAATGGCTGGTCGTCACGGTAACAAGGGTGTTGTTTCCCGTGTACTTCCTGTTGAAGATATGCCGTTCCTGCCTAACGGCCGTCCGCTGGATATCGTTCTGAATCCTCTGGGCGTACCTTCCCGAATGAACATCGGACAGGTGCTGGAAATCCATTTAAGTCTTGCTGCAAAAGCTCTTGGCTTCAATGTTGCAACTCCGGTATTTGACGGTGCAAACGAGAATGACATTCAGGATACTCTGGAACTGGCAAATGATTATGTAAACACAGAGGACTTTGAAGAGTTCCGTGCAAAATATCAGGATGTACTTGCTCCTGACGTTATGCAGTATCTGGATGAGAACAAGGCCCATAGAGAACTGTGGAAGGGCGTTCCGATTTCCAGAGACGGTAAGGTTCGCCTTCGTGACGGACGTACCGGTGAATACTTTGACAGTCCTGTAACAATCGGACACATGCATTACCTGAAACTGCATCATCTGGTAGACGACAAGATCCATGCACGTTCTACAGGTCCATACTCACTGGTAACACAGCAGCCTCTGGGCGGTAAAGCTCAGTTCGGCGGTCAGCGTTTCGGAGAGATGGAGGTTTGGGCTCTGGAGGCATATGGCGCGTCCTATACTCTGCAGGAGATCCTGACAGTTAAATCCGATGATGTTGTAGGTCGTGTGAAGACTTATGAAGCAATTATTAAAGGTGATAATATTCCTGAGCCGGGAATTCCGGAATCCTTCAAGGTTCTGCTGAAAGAGCTGCAGTCTCTTGGTCTTGACGTTAAGGTCCTGAGAGATGACAACACTGAGGTGGAGATTATGGAAACCGTGGATTACGGCGATACAGATCTTCGTTCCGTGATCGAGGGAGACAGACACAGCAGAGACAGAGAAGAGGAATCCTTTGGCAAGCACGGTTATACACAGCAGGAGTTCGAGGGTGAAGAACTTGTAGATGTGGAAGAGGAAGACGAAGAAGAGGAAGATGCATTCCTTGACTTTGACGAAACTCTTGATGACGAAGAATAGAAAGGGGAAAGAATACATGGCAGAAACAACCAATACCAATGAAACATATCAGCCAATGACTTTCGATGCCATTAAGATCGGACTGGCGTCCCCTGAGAAGATCAGAGAGTGGTCAAGAGGCGAAGTAACAAAGCCTGAGACTATTAACTACCGTACTCTGAAACCGGAAAAGGACGGACTTTTCTGTGAAAGAATCTTCGGGCCCAGCAAAGACTGGGAGTGCCATTGCGGTAAATACAAAAAAATCCGCTACAAAGGCGTTGTGTGCGACCGATGCGGCGTAGAAGTCACAAAGGCATCTGTCAGAAGAGAGCGTATGGGTCATATTGAGCTTGCTGCTCCGGTATCCCATATCTGGTATTTCAAGGGTATCCCGTCCAGAATGGGACTTATCCTTGACCTCTCTCCGAGAACATTGGAAAAGGTTTTATATTTCGCAAACTATATCGTACTGGACCCGGCTGATTCCGGGCTTCAGTACAAACAGGTCCTTACAGAAAAGGAATACCAGGATGCCCGTGAGTCCTATGGATACGGCTTCCGTGTAGGAATGGGCGCAGAGTCTGTAATGGAGCTTCTGCAGGCCATTGATCTGGAAAAGGATGCTGAGGAGCTGAAGGCAGAGCTTGTGGATGCAACAGGACAGAAACGTGCCAGAATCATCAAACGTCTGGAGGTTGTGGAATCCTTCCGTGAGTCCGGCAACCGTCCTGAGTGGATGATCATGACAGCAATTCCTGTTATCCCGCCGGATCTTCGTCCGATGGTACAGCTTGACGGCGGACGTTTTGCAACATCTGACCTGAACGACCTGTACAGAAGAATCATCAACAGAAACAATCGTCTGAAAAGACTGCTGGAGCTTGGCGCTCCGGATATTATCGTCCGCAACGAGAAACGTATGCTGCAGGAAGCAGTAGATGCTCTTATTGACAACGGACGCCGCGGACGCCCGGTTACCGGTCCTGGAAACAGAGCTCTGAAATCCCTTTCCGATATGCTGAAAGGTAAATCCGGACGTTTCCGTCAGAACCTTCTGGGTAAACGAGTTGACTACTCCGGACGTTCTGTTATCGTCGTAGGACCTGAGCTGAAGATTTATCAGTGCGGTCTTCCGAAAGAGATGGCTATCGAGCTGTTCAAGCCTTTTGTTATGAAAGAGCTTGTTGCAAACGGTACCTCTCACAACATTAAAAATGCAAAGAAAATGGTGGAGAAGCTCCAGCCGGAGGTATGGGACGTTCTCGAGGACGTTATCAAAGAACATCCGGTTATGCTGAACCGTGCGCCTACACTGCACCGTCTTGGTATCCAGGCATTTGAGCCGATCCTTGTAGAAGGTAAGGCTATTAAGCTTCATCCCCTTGTTTGTACCGCGTTTAATGCGGACTTCGATGGTGACCAGATGGCGGTACATCTTCCGCTTTCTGTTGAGGCTCAGGCAGAGTGCCGTTTCCTCCTGCTGTCACCAAACAACCTTCTGAAACCGTCTGATGGTGGCCCGGTAGCCGTTCCTTCACAGGATATGGTTCTTGGTATTTACTATCTGACACAGGAAAGACCGGGATACCCGGGAGAAGGTAAGTTCTTCAAGAGCGTAAACGAAGCAATCCTTGCTTATGAGAACAAGGTTATCACTCTGCAGTCAAAGATCAAGGTTCGCTGCACAAAGACAATGCCGGATGGAACAGTTCTTACCGGCAATGTAGAATCCACACTGGGACGTTTCCTGTTCAACGAGATTCTTCCGCAGGATCTTGGATTTGTGGACAGAAGCATTCCGGGCAACGAACTTCTGCTTGAGGTTGACTTCCTTGTAGGTAAAAAGCAGCTGAAACAGATTCTGGAAAAAGTTATCAACACTCATGGAGCTACCAAGACAGCTGAGGTACTTGACGCTATCAAGTCCACAGGTTATAAGTACTCCACTCGTGCTGCCATGACGGTTTCCATTTCCGATATGACTGTGCCGCCTCAGAAACCTGAGATGATCCAGAATGCACAGAATATCGTAGATAAAATTACAAAGAACTACAAACGTGGTCTGATCACAGAGGAAGAGCGTTATAAAGAGGTTGTTGAAACCTGGAAGAAGACTGACGATGAGCTTACAAGAGCCCTGCTTGACGGTCTTGACAAGTACAACAACATCTTCATGATGGCCGACTCCGGAGCCCGTGGTTCTGATAAGCAGATCAAACAGCTTGCAGGTATGCGAGGCCTGATGGCAGATACAACCGGTCACACCATTGAGCTTCCTATCAAGTCAAACTTCCGTGAAGGTCTTGACGTACTGGAGTACTTCATGTCTGCGCATGGAGCTCGTAAAGGCCTTTCCGATACAGCTCTTCGTACAGCCGACTCCGGTTACCTGACCAGACGAATGGTTGACGTATCCCAGGAGCTGATCGTTCGAGAGACAGACTGCTGCGAGACAAGAGACGAGATCTCCGGTATGTATGTCAAAGGCTTTATGGACGGCAAAGAGGAGATCGAAAGCCTTCAGGAGCGTATTACAGGAAGATTCTCCTGTGAGACGATCAAGAATAAAGACGGTGAAGTGCTTGTAAAAGCAAATCACATGATTACACCAAAACGTGCAGCCAGAATCATGGCTGAGGGTGTAAACGCAGAGGGCGGAGCAATTGATCAGGTTAAGATCCGTACAATTCTTACCTGTAAATGTAAAGTCGGTGTCTGCGCAAAATGTTACGGCGCCAACATGGCAACAGGTGAGCCTGTACAGGTTGGAGAGTCTGTTGGTATTATTGCTGCTCAGTCTATCGGTGAGCCGGGTACACAGCTGACCATGCGTACTTTCCATACCGGTGGTGTTGCCGGCGGCGATATCACACAGGGTCTTCCTCGTGTCGAGGAGCTTTTTGAGGCACGTAAGCCGAAGGGTCTTGCGATCATCACTGAGATTCCTGGTGTTGCAGTTATCAACGATACCAAGAAGAAACGTGAGATCATTGTTACAGATCCGGAAAGCGGAGAGTCCAAAACATATCTGATTCCTTATGGATCACGTATCAAGATCATGGATGGTCAGACACTTGAGGCTGGTGACGAGCTGACAGAGGGTAGTGTAAATCCGCATGATATCCTGAGAATCAAAGGTGTTCGTGCAGTTCAGGATTACATGCTCCGTGAGGTTCAGCGTGTATACCGTCTCCAGGGTGTTGAGATCAGTGACAAGCACATTGAGGTTCTTGTACGTCAGATGCTGAAAAAGATCCGCATTGAGGACAATGGAGATACTGAATTCCTTCCGGGCACACTTGTAGATGTTCTCGACTTTGAGGAAGTAAACGAGCAGCTTGAAAAAGAAGGAAAGACTCCGGCAGAAGGAAAGCAGGTAATGCTTGGTATTACCAAAGCTTCTCTGGCTACAGATTCCTTCCTGTCAGCAGCATCCTTCCAGGAAACAACCAAGGTTCTTACCGAGGCTGCTATCAAAGGTAAGGTTGACCATCTTGTAGGTCTGAAAGAAAACGTTATCATTGGTAAGCTGATTCCTGCAGGAACAGGTCTGAAACGCTACAGCGCGATCAAGCTTGACACAGGAATGCCGGAAGAAGAGGAAGAGGAAGTAACAGAGGACATTACAGAAAATGATGCAGATGTTACACCGGAGGAAACCTCTGAGACAGCTGAAACTGAAGAAGCAGTAGAAGAAAGCAGCGAAGATAATTTCGTTGAAACAGAAGAAGCTGATTCTGAAGAAGAATAAATAAAAAGCGCAGAATATGCGCAGATAAAATACAAAGGAAGTCCGAATGGCTCACAGGCCTGAGGGCTTCCTTTGTATATATGGCTTTAGCATGTTCAAGATCTCGGCGTATCCGGCAGATGTTTTGGATAAGGGGAAAAATCTGTTTTTTGCAGAGAGAATATATATGGAAGGAATTTATTACAGACTGTTCTAAGAAGGGATTTTAATAGGTGAATTCAGAAAGCAGTTTGTGTAAATCTTAAAAAAATATGAAAAATTATGGAATAAAATCGAAAAATACAGACAGATGGAAAGGCTCATGTTATAATGACTTATCGGCAGAAAATAAGGGTAAATTCAAACAATAATTTTGCTGACAGAGCTGAAGGTGGTTCAGATAACTGTCAGATATCAGCAATCATGAGGGGAGGGAAGAGGAATGGAAAAACAGCTTCCGATTTCGGTATGGCCGGAATGGAAGATCATCGAAAAAATCGGTGAAGGTTCTTTTGGAAAGGTTTATAAAGCGCAGAGAATCGTACAGGGGAAGACGTTTTATTCTGCTATCAAGGTTATTACCATTCCTTCCAGCCAGGGAGAACTGAGCAGTGTCCGTTCTGAGAATCCTGATGAACAGTCAGTGAAAGAATATTTTCACAGCCTTGTGGAAGACTGTATTCAGGAAGTCAGTACCATGGAGTATTTTCGTGGAAATTCTCATGTAGTATCAGTAGAAGATTACAAGGTTGTGGAATATCTGGATGATATCGGGTGGGATATTTATATTCGAATGGAGTATCTGACAGGATTTCTGGATTACTGTATGGGCAAGGAACTTACAGAGAAGGAAGTTATCCGGCTGGGAATCGATCTGTGCAAAGCTCTGGAATATTGCCAGAAACAGAATATCATCCACAGAGATATTAAACCGGAAAATATATTTGTATCAAGATTCGGGGAATTCAAGCTGGGAGACTTTGGAATCGCCAGGGAACTGGACAGAAATGTAAATGGTCTTTCCAAAAAAGGCACGTTTTCCTATATGGCGCCTGAAATGTATCGGGGTGAAGACTATGACCAGCGGGTAGATATTTATTCGCTTGGAATTGTATTGTACCGATTAAGAAATCACAATCGCCTTCCATTTATTGATCTGGAAAAACAGCTTATTACATATCGTGATAAAGAAAATGCACTGACCAGAAGAATGTCGGGAGAGGAACTTCCTGCACCGGCAGAGGCTGCTGACGGGCTGGCGAAGGTTATTTTAAAGGCCTGTGCGTACAGACGTGAAAACAGGTATCAGACTCCGGAAGAATTTCGGGAGGCGTTGGAAGCAGTCAGATATCAGGAACAAAAAACGCCAGTAAAGCATACGGAAGAACCTGAAAAAACGGAAAATGCAAAAAAAACGCAGATCAGAGAAAAGGAAAGAAAGCCTGTTTCCGAAAAAGTCCATTATGGAGAACCGGAGCCAGGAGGCACTATTGTGCTTCGGCAGGAAGGCGAAAGATCCGGAAACCGGAAGACGGAATCTGCAAAAAGAAGAACTATACAGTCTGAAACCGGAAACCAAAATCGCAGAAAGAGAGGAACTTCCGGCAGAAAAAAACAGAAAAAGCGTTTTGATCCCCTGATTGCAGCAGTGGTTGTAATGTTTATTGCTGTGTGTATTGCAGTCAGTGTTTTTGTGTGGCTGATCAGAGAGAATGCAGAGCTTCAGAGGCTGAAGCAGTCTGTAACTGAAACTATGGAGTCTGCAGAAAACAAACAGCTTCAGGATACACTGAAAAAGATTGGCTCTCAGGCAACAGAAATTACGGAAAATCTGAATCACTATAACTGGATCGGATCTGAACAGGAAGGAAAGATCAGTTATCTGAAATCAGAAGGTACAGAAGCAGAACTGATGAAAGTCCTTATTTATCCGGAGCTTTCTGAGGATGGTTATTATGAAGAATACTATTACTGGGACGGAGATCTGTTTTTTGCATATGTGTGGGCAGATCACAATGTGTTTCCGGAATTAAAAACAGGCGAGCAGAAGGCAAATCTTTATTATTATGATGAGGGAGAAATGATCCGCTGGATAGATGAAAATAATATCTGTCATGATAATGAGACAGATAATTACGAATACAGAGAGCGGGCAGAAAAATACTGGAACAAAGCAGAAGAGTACGAAGCTGAACTGAATGTGGGAGTGTCGGCAGAAAGGACAGAAGATGGCGCAGTGGCAGAAGACAGCGTATCGCATTGAATATGCTTATGTATGTCATATAGGTAAAATACGAAATAATAATGAAGACAACTTCTGGTGCTGCGGAGAGCTTCTTCCTGCACAGAATCAGGGAATGGATCATATCAGAAGTGGAAGCGTTTCTCAAAAGGAGCTTCCGCTTCTGGCGGTATTTGACGGTATGGGCGGAGAAAGCTGTGGAGAAATGGCATCATACATTGCCGCATCCTCCTGCGGAGAATATTATGAACAGTACAGAGAGGAAATTTCCGAGGATCCGGAGCAGTTTTTGAAAAATGCCTGTATACGGATGAATCAGGCTGTGTGCGACTACAGTGCGGAAAATAAAATCCGGAGTATGGGAACAACGGCGGCAGTGCTTGCATTTGCCGGGAACCAGGTGTACGGCTGTAATCTTGGTGACAGCAGAATTTATCAGGCAGAGGACAGTCAGTTTCGGAGAGTCTCCCGTGACCATGTTCTGGGAGGCTCTCTTTTTGGAAAGTCTCCTCTTACACAATATGTAGGGATTCCGGAAGAAAGCATGGCACTGGAGCCGTCTATTGTAAAAATGGAGGTACATCCGGGAATGAGATACCTTCTCTGTTCGGACGGGCTTACGGATATGCTGTCAGACGGAGAGATCGCAGATATTCTCACAAGAGAGCTTCCCGTTCAGGAGACTGTGGAGCTTCTGCTTGAACGGGCGCTGAAAAAGGGCGGGAGAGATAATGCAACGATGGTGCTTTGTGAGATCAGAGAGCCGGAAAAGACCTGGTTTCATAAAATGCTGGACAGGATGCACAAAAGAGATGAGGGTGATGAAAAATGAAAAATCGAATGCAGGATCTGGATTTTGAGCAGACGGTTGCTTTTGACCGTGTGGAGGATTTTGAGTTTACAAGAAAAGCAGTTCAGCGTTTTCGTCAGGTGGTAAGTCTGGAAGGCTTTGAGGATGAAGATGCAGATGTGATCTTTCATTATCTGTATAAAGAAATGGAACTGGTGTCTTTTGGAGACCATCTGAAACGGTATATTTATGAGAGAGCCGGGCTGGAAGAACCGTTTGCAGATGTAACTCAGGATATTTACAGAGATATCGTAATAGAATCTTTTCATGAAACCTGTACGCCAAAGTCCATGAAGCCTACATCCACAAAGCTGACTTCCCTGGTAAATAACTGGCTTACTCAGGCATCTGTAAAAAGAGAAACGGTGTTTCTTCTGGGATTCGGACTGCGAATGAGCGCAGATGATGTTTCGGATTTTCTTACCAGAGTGCTCAGGGAGCAGGATTTTGATTTCCATAATCCGGAAGAGGTTATTTACTGGTACTGCTACTTTAAACAATATGGATATCACAAGGCGGAGGAACTGAAAAACAGATACAGTGAGCTGGAGCCGGATGAGAATTACACAGAGGCTTCCAAAGTATTTTCGGGAGGACTGTGTCTTGACAGCGAGGAAAAGCTGTTTCAGTATCTGGCGTATGTAAAAGCCGGAACAGATGACCCCATGTCAGAAAAAAGTCAGGCGTTCCAGGAATTCTGCCGTCTTCTGAACAGAGCAAAGGAAATTATTGCTTCTATGTATCAGGGGGACGAGGAGGAAAAAGAGCGGGGCAAGGTGTGGAAGGTTTCTGATATTTCGGATTCCGATGTGGAAAAAGTAATCTGCAGCGGGATACCTGTTAATAAAATGGGTAATCTGAAAAAAATGTCAGCTTCTATTCTGGCAAAGCATTTCAGTCAGAAAAGGTTCAGCAGACAGCGGATCAACAGCATTATGAATCATAAGTTTCCGGTGGAACGCTTTGATCTGATCACCCTTGAGTTTTTTATCGTATCCCAGGAAATGCAGGATGATGATCCTTACAGCAGATACCGTCATTTTCTGGAAGAGATCCAGGCAATTCTCCATAAATGCGGAATGAGTGAGATTTATATTGTAAATCCATATGAATGTTTCCTTTTAATGTGTCTGCTGACCGACTGTCCTCTGGCAGTGTTCGCGGATATCTGGGAGATGTCCTATGAGGAAATGTGAGAAAAGAGAAAAAGTCGGCGATTACATTAAAAATAATGCAGAAAATACCTTGACAGCCGTATTTTTACGGGATATAATGAGCAGGCGTGCAACAGGAATGCATTTCTTTTTGTGCGTATAAATACGAAATAGCAACCGCACAACCCCATGGGAATCCATGGAGAAAATAATCGGGAGGTGAAATGGAATGCCAACATTCAACCAGTTAGTAAGAAAAGGACGTCAGACCACTGTAAAGAAATCTACAGCACCGGCTCTGCAGAAGACATTCAACTCTTTAAGAAAGAAATCAGTAGAGCAGTCTGCACCGCAGAAACGTGGTGTTTGTACAGCAGTTAAAACTGCAACCCCTAAAAAACCTAACTCCGCTCTTAGAAAGATCGCCAGAGTTCGTCTTTCCAACGGAATCGAGGTAACAAGCTACATTCCGGGAGAGGGACACAACCTTCAGGAGCATAGCGTTGTTCTTATTCGTGGTGGTAGGGTTAAAGACTTACCTGGTACAAGATACCACATCATCAGAGGTACTCTTGATACAGCAGGTGTAGCCAACAGAAAACAGGCCCGCTCCAAATACGGCGCTAAGAGACCGAAGAAAAAATAAAGCAGATTTTGTAGCGTAGTGAAGAAATTTGCGATATTTCTCGAGCATGAAGTGTTTGAGAAAGTTCCCGCCTTTTAAGAGGGAGGGAAAACTTTAAAGATATCAGTCTCGGTCGCAGGGCGATTGAGAAAGTTCCCGTCTGAAATGAGAGGATTCCACTGTAGGATCATCAGACAGGCAGTAAATTTCCATCATAAATAAAGGACAGGAACATCATATTTATCATTTGTAAGATCACGAACGGCTATAAATTTTGTACGGTATTCCATATACCCTGTCGGTTGCGGGTTAATATAGGACTTTACCAGTGCGAACACCTTAGTTTTTGAAGTGAGTACCGATGATATAATCATATTGATTAAGGAGGGAAGTAACGTGCCACGTAAAGGACATACTCAGAAAAGAGACGTTCTGGCAGATCCGATGTACAATAACAAAGTGGTTACCAAGCTTATCAACAACATCATGCTTGATGGTAAGAAGGGTGTCGCTCAGAAAATTGTATACGGAGCATTCGCCAGAGTAGAAGAAAAAGCTGGCAAACCAGCTATCGAAGTTTTTGAAGAAGCTATGAACAATATCATGCCTCTTCTTGAAGTAAAAGCAAGACGTATCGGTGGTGCTACTTATCAGGTTCCGATCGAGGTAAGAGCAGACAGACGTCAGGCGCTGGCTCTTCGCTGGCTCACC
>UMGT01000299.1_pt1 | contig 15684 bp, 24 predicted proteins | sample 1965351 | NCBI WGS metagenome assembly UMGT01 (sample SAMEA4836080, study PRJEB28245) | human gut metagenome | biome: gut microbiome; material: fecal sample | place: Denmark | collected 2008 | reverse complement strand
ATTTTATTGCTCTGATTATCGGACTCTTTGCAGGAACCTTTGCTCTGGGGTATGAAAAACAGATGGTAATCGGCATTACTGCCCTTTGCGGAGGTCTGGGAGGTATTCATCTGATGATGGAAATGCTGGAGAAGGATGCGGGAGCAGGAGAACTGCTTTTAGGACTTATTATGGCAGCTATCGGTGTGGCAGTGCAGGCAGCGCCTTTTATGAAGGGCAAAGACTGGGAAGCGAAATTGTTCCGTTTGCCAGGTGGGAGAAAGAAGAAAAAAGTAGTAAAAAAGACCAAAATTAAAGAAGTAGGGCAGCGCACAAAGGAAAAAAGCAATAGCAGCAGTAAGAATAGGAAAACAGCAACAAAAGAGAAAAAATATCAGCAGGATGTTTTTGATGAAGAGGATTATGATGAAGAAGATTTGAATGTGACAAAGCGTGAGGAATTTGACAAAACGCAGGAGTATGAAGTAGGGAAAAAGCAATATGACAGACAGAACAAAGCGCCGTATATGGCACCGGGAATAGGAATTGACTTAGATGACTTAAACAGAGAATTGTCACAGGAAATTAAAAAGATTTATAAAGATGATGGTCAGTAGGGCTGTCATCTTTTCTATTTATACATTTTACGCTCAGTCTGCGTTCACTTTGAGCTTGTAATCTCAAAGAGTACTCGACAAATTCGCTAAAAATGTATAAATAGAACTGAATGATGTTTTAAGGGATAGCTTTGTTTTTATTGACAAACGTACGAAAGATAGGTATACTTTAAGAAAATAGTTTGATATACAAAATATTTGAAATATTAAATATAAATAAGGAGAAATTATGACAGCGAAGATTATCGGGACAGGAAGCGCTGTTCCTGCGTATTGCATGAAAAATAATGATTTTACAAAATTTATTGATACCAGTGATGAATGGATTGTGACCAGAACGGGAATAAAGGAAAGAAGAATTGCCAAAGAAGAAACAACGGCAGGTCTGGCTTGTGAAGCAGCGAGGAAAGCGTTACAGTCTGCAAAGATAAAGGCAGAAGAAATTGATTTAATTCTTGTGGCAACCTGTTCTCCGGATACATTTTTTCCAAGTACGGCGTGTCAGGTACAGGCTGCTTTAGGCGCAGAAAATGCAGCGGCTTTTGATATGAGTGCGGCTTGTGCAGGTTTTTTGTTTGGATTAAATACAGCTTATGCTTATATTAACAGCGGGGTTTATAAAAAGGTATTGGTAATCGGGGCAGATATCATGACACGCTTTGTAGACTGGAAGGATAGGGGAACCTGTGTCTTATTTGGAGACGGAGCAGGCGCAGTGGTTTTGGAAGCATCGGAAACGGGACTTTTTTCTTCTGTGCAGTATGCAGACGGCAGCAGAGGCAAGGTTTTAAGCTGTTCTGTGGGGTATGAGAAAAGAAGCTCTTATCTTCAGATGGATGGGCAGGAGGTATTCAAGTTTGCTTTGAAAACTGTTCCGGACTGTATTGAAGAGGTTCTGGAAAAAGGAAACATAGAAAAGGAAAAGGTAAAATATTATGTGCTTCATCAGGCAAACAGCAGAATTCTCTCCGGCGTTGCCAAAAAGCTGAGGGAAAAAGAAGAAAAATTTCCTATGAACATACAGAAATACGGAAATACTTCCGCTGCCAGTATTCCTATTTTACTGGACGAAATGAACAGGGAGGGAAAGCTGGAGAAAGGAGATATTCTTGTCCTTGCCGGATTTGGAGCAGGACTTACATGGGGAAGCACGCTGCTTCAGTGGTAACGGAATAAAACCGAGAAAGTCGGGAAATCCTTAGATACAGGATAAATTTTAAAAAATCTAGGGAGAGACTTATGAAAGTGTTTATGGATGAGGATTTTTTGCTGTCTACCGACACGGCAAAGGAGCTGTATCATAGCTTTGCAGAAAAAATGCCGATTATAGATTATCATTGTCACATTCAACCAAGGGAAATTGCCGAAGACAGAAGATTTGAAAATATTACGCAGCTATGGCTGGGAGGCGACCATTATAAATGGCGTCAGATGCGTGCAAATGGAGTGGAGGAATATTATATTACAGGAGATGCTCCGGACAGGGAGAAATTTCAAAAATGGGCGGAAACGCTGGAAATGGCAATCGGAAATCCCCTGTATCATTGGAGTCATTTGGAGCTTCGGAGATATTTTGGCTATGGGGGTATCTTAAATGGAGATACGGCGCAGGAGGTTTGGGAGCTTTGTAATCACAAATTAAAAGAAGCAGATATGAGCGCCAGAAGCCTGATAAAACAGTCAAATGTGAAGCTGCTCTGTACCACCGATGACCCTGTGGATGCTTTAAAGTGGCATAAAAGAATAAAAGAAGAGGAGAGCTTTGACATACAGGTACTGCCTACATGGAGACCGGACAAAATTTTAAATATAGAAAAACCGGATTATCTAAAGTATTTGAAAGAGCTTTCAAGGGCGGCAGATATAGAAATTCAAAGCTTTCAGGATTTGAAAAAAGCAATGGGAAAAAGGCTTCAATACTTTAAGCGTATGGGGTGCCGGATTTCTGACCACGGTTTGGATTTTATGGTTTATGCCCCTGCCAAAGAGGAGGAAATTGAGAGGATTTTTTCTGCCCGTCTGCATAAGAAGGACATTTCCGCAAAAGACGCTGCAAGCTTTAAAACAGCATGTATGCTTTTTCTGGCAGAAAAATATGAAGAACTGAATTGGGTAATGCAAATTCACTATGGATGCAAGAGAAATAATAACGGAAAGATGTATGAAAAAATCGGAGCAGATACGGGCTTTGACTGTATGGGAGACGTTGCTTCGGGAACACAGTTGGCAGATTTTTTAAATGCAGTAAATGAGAGAAAAAATCTGCCGAAAACAATTTTATATAGTTTAAATCCAAAGGATGATGAGCTTATTGGAACGATAATCGGATGTTTTCAAAACAGCGATGCAGTGGGGAAAATACAGCATGGTTCTGCGTGGTGGTTTAATGACAATAAAACCGGTATGAGAAAGCAGATGATTTCTCTGGCAAATCTGGGGCTTTTGGGGAATTTCATCGGTATGCTTACAGACTCCAGAAGCTTTCTTTCATATCCCCGCCATGAATATTTTCGCAGAATTCTCTGCGATTTGATTGGAGGCTGGGTGGAAAATGGAGAATATCCAAATGATAGGAAGACTTTAGAGAAAATTGTAAAGGGCATTTCTTATAAGAATGCGGTACGATATTTTGAATTTCAGGTATAAATGAAATTGTTGTAGTATTTTGACACAATTCATGCTAATATAGTACGGATAAAAAGAAAAAGGAGAAAAAGTGTGGAAAATCGTAAAATTATCCAAGTGGAAGAAAAAGTGCCGCCAAAGCTTTTAATTCCGCTAAGTATTCAGCACATGTTTGCCATGTTTGGCGCATCTGTGTTGGTTCCGTCTTTATTTGGCATGAACCCTGCAATTGTTCTTTTTATGAACGGTATCGGAACCTTATTGTTTATCTTGATAACAAAAGGAAAGGCGCCTGCATATCTGGGATCCAGCTTTGCATTTATTGCCCCGTCTTTGGTGGTTATGGGCAAGTTTGGTTATGAATATGCACTGGGGGGATTTGTTGTTGTTGGTCTTTGCGGCTGCATTTTATCACTGATTATCTATAAGTTTGGTTCAGATTGGATTGATGTGGTGCTTCCGCCGGCAGCAATGGGACCGGTAGTAGCGCTTATCGGTCTGGAGCTTTCCGGCACTGCTGCAAAAAATGCAGGCCTGCTAGATGAAAAAATTCAGACAGAAAGTGTAATTGTATTTTTAGTGACCCTTGGTGTTGCGGTATTTGGCTCCGTAGTATTCCGAAAATTTTTGTCGGTTATTCCGATTTTGATTGCAATTTTGGCAGGATATGTTGCAGCAATCCTCTGCGGAATTGTGGATTTTACACCGGTAGCGGAAGCAGCCTTCTTTTCACTGCCGAATTTTACAACACCGAAATTTAATGTGGAAGCAATTTTAATTATTTTGCCGGTTATTCTGGTAGTGGCTTCCGAGCACATCGGACATCAGATTGTAACCGGAAAAATTATCGGAAGAGACTTAATCAAAAATCCGGGACTGCACCGCTCTATGTTTGCGGATAATTTTTCAACAATGCTTTCCGGTCTTATCGGTTCTGTGCCAACTACCACTTACGGGGAAAACATTGGCGTTATGGCAATGACAAAGGTATACAGTGTATATGTCATCGGAGGAGCCGCAGTGCTCTCTATCATTTGCTCTTTCATTGGAAAGCTGACAGCGCTTATTCAGACAATTCCAAGTCCGATTATCGGCGGAATTTCTTTCCTGCTTTACGGTATGATTGGAACATCCGGTATTCGTATTCTGGTAGACGGAAAAGTGGATTACAGCCGTTCCAGAAATATGGCGCTGACTTCTGTTATTTTCGTTACAGGCTTGTCCGGCATTAAAATCAGCATTGGCGAGATTGAGCTGACAGGAATGGTTCTAGCATGTATTGTGGGAATGATTTTAAGCTTGATTTTCTATATTCTGGATAAATTGAAACTGACAAATGACAGAGAACAGGAAATAGAATAGAGAAATAGTAACACAAAGAAGCTGTTGAATTAAGCACAAAGAAAAAGCTTAATTTAATGGCTTCTTCTTTTATCTAAAATGATTATTGACATATACTAATAAAAGTGCAATAATAAGTATATGCCAATAATAAAAAGAGAGGAAAGCCTATGCCAAGACCAAACAAACCAAAACGAGTAAAGAGAGAGCCTGTCTGTGACAGTTTTTTTCCAAAGGGAAGAGCAGAACAGTGCCATGAAATTGAAATGTCTGTGGAGGAATACGAAACCCTTCGTCTTCTGGATTATGAAGGGATGACGCAGGCAGAGTGTGCACAGGAGATGGGAATTGCCAGAGCAACGGTGCAGAGCCTTTATACGGAGGCAAGAAAAAAAACAGCCAGATTTTTGGTGGAAGCAGCCGGACTTCGTATTCGTGGAGGAAATTTTTTAATAGAAGAAACAAAAGGAAAGGGCAGAGGCAAGAAAGGAGCTTATACTATGAAAATTGCAGTTACTTATGAAAATGGAGAAGTTTTTCAGCATTTCGGTCATACAGAACAGTTTAAAATTTACCATGTAGAAGAAGGAAAGATTGTTTCCTCAGAAGTGGTAAATACAAATGGCAGCGGACATGGCGCATTGGCAGGATTTTTAAAAGAATTAGGAGCAGAGGTTTTAATCTGCGGAGGTATTGGCGGAGGCGCAAGAAATGCACTGGCAGAAGCGGGAATTCGCCTGTTCCCGGGAGCATGCGGAAACGCAGACGCACAGGTGGAAGCATATTTGGGAGGAACATTAAATTATAATCCGGATACCATGTGCAATCATCACCATCATGAAGGAGAATGTGGAGAACACAAAGGAGAAAATCATCACTGTGGCGGACATTGCGGTAAATAAAGTTCTTGACAATAAGATGCAAGTCGATTAAAATTAGTATTTGTAAGACTGCTGGAATAGCTCAGTTGGTAGAGCACTTCACTCGTAATGAAGGGGTCGTGGGTTCGAGTCCCATTTTCAGCTTTTTTTACTCCTGTACAGTATAATCGTACGGCGGAAAAACCTAGCAAAATCAAGGGTTTTCGCCGTTTCACTTGCAGTTTCACGGAACAGAAAAATCCCCTTTTGTCCCCTTTTTGTCCCCTTTTATATTTAGATAATATGCACAGATTTAATTTGCTCGTTATCTCTTTCGATAAGTTTTTCGGTGACATGTAAATAAATTTCTCGGGTTATTTTACTGTTCTCGTGTCCTAATCTCCGGCTAATGGTTTCTACATTAACTCCTTGTGCAAGGAGAATGGAAGCGTGTGTGTGTCTTAAAGCGTGTGCAGTAACGCTTTTTCCTAATAATTTTCTGGAATTTTCCCTTAGATATTTATTATATGAGCCGTAGCATATATAATTTCCGGATTTAGAGCAAAGAAATAATTGCGTGCGGTATCCGTTAGCTAATGCTTCGATTTTTGTATACGTAGTAATATCTTTGCAGATGCTTTCTAATTCCGGCTGCATATACACGTCCCTTTCCGAACACAAGGTTTTTGCGCTGGTTACAATTTTATTTAAAATATCATAGTTTTTTGTTACGTGTATTATATGTTTTTTGTAATCAATATCGGAATTTTCTAATGCAATCGCTTCTCCAACTCTTAGACCGGACAATAACAAAAATCGTGTCAATAAATTCCATTTCTTATGCTGCATCCCATCCAGTAATGTGTTTATTTCTTCCGGTTCTAAATACTTATCTTGTATCTTTTCTTTCCTACTCTGCTCTTTAAACGGCTTTATCTTTCTTAAAAAATCCACCGTCTCTATATAATCGTTTTCATACGCCCAGTGCAGGATAGCAAAAAGTCTTGTTCTGTGTTCGTTTAGCGTTCCGTTTTCCTTTCCAGATTTTAGGAAACGGTCCTTAATATAGTTTGCTGTAATCCTGCTTACAAGAGTATCTGCTCCGATTATTTTTTTTAATGCTTCGGCTGCGGTATAATTTCGCTTGTAAGTAGAGGATTTTACAGCGCTTTTCTGGTATTCCCTGTATTTATCTATCAATTCGCCGAACGTGATGTTTTCTTTTTCTGGCAACGTACTCTGCTTTTCTTCAATCATTTTGACTAAAATGGCAGCAGCGCTTTTTTTTGCAACAGCCGTTTTCTTTTCTAAGGTTATAGACACACGCTTTTTCTTACCTGTAATATAGTCTGTGTATTGCTCTACAAACTTGTATTTTCCATTTTTTGTTTCTTCTATCCACATATAAACATCTTCCTTTCTTTTTTTACTTAAAAAAGGGTACAAAATAACAGCCAGCAAACTTCTGTTCGTATTGCAAGCTGTTTCCGAAGATGATACAATATATTTGCTATTTTATGGTATATCTTCGGATATATTCGAGACCGTTCAGTGCGCCAACACTGGGCGGTTTTTATGTTCTAAACAAAATGATATTTATTCTAATAACAATTTTTACATGGTCTTGATTTTCCGCTTTCTGCAATACTGCCGCTTAAAACTGTTTTTGAACGGCTTAAACTTGGGCAACTGGAAGTGGAATGATATACTTCACCATTTGGTGTCCAATATACTGTTTCACCAACATTTGATTGCTGTTGCTCTTGAGATTGAGCTTCTTGCTCAGCAGCAATTCTTTCTGCCTCTGCTTGAGCAGCAGCCTCTTGCTCAGCTTGCAATCTTGCAGCTTCTTGTTCGGCAGCGATACGTTCCGCTTCTGCTTGTTCAGCGGCAATTCTTTCTGCTTCTGCTTTGGCAGCAGCTTCCTGTTCAGCTTTTATTCTTTCTTCCTCAGCCTTCTTTTCGGCAGCGATACGTTCTTCCTCAGCCTTCTTTTCGGCAGCGATACGTTCTTCTTCAGCTTTCTTTTCAGCAACCTTATCAGTAACAGTAATAGTTACAGTATCGCTTTTTATATCATCATCCGCAATGAAAGATAATTGAATATCGCCTGATTTCTTGAAATGTAAAATTGCTTTACCATCTTCATATTCTAAGTCAGCAATATTTTCATCGGACAATTCTAAATCGTATATGTCTGCGTCAGAAGGGACAGGAGTAATATTGACCTTAACTGTATCACTTACATCATAAGTGGTTTGTTCCCAATCTGCCTGAATACCTGTAAGTTCCGGACCAAAAGGGAAAAATACCAAAACCAGAAAAGAACTTATAGTTATAATCGATGAAATGAGCAAACGTTTCTTTTTAACAGATGGTTCATTTTTTCTAATAGCAAACCATAATATAGCTACAATTCCGGGCATCCAGAGGACAGGGAAGAAAAGAATACCTAAAAAAATTCCGATAACAGCTAAAAGCAATGTTAAGCAACCGAATGGCTTTTTAGGCGGTTTTCCCTCTGCATTGTTATCAAGAGGAGACTCTGAACTTAGATTACTATCATTATTGAACGTATTTGTTTTGTTATTTTTTGGATTACTTGTTTTGGAATAACTTAAACCAGTACCGGGTATGCCAACAGTGGAAGTCCTTTTTCCAGTAGAACTTACAGTATGGTGGAAACCTTTTCCTCCAAATGTTACACTGGTGCTTTTCTTGTTAAGGTTAAGTTTTACACCGGGTGCAATTTTTAAACTTTTTCTAAATCTTAATCCCATTAAGTTTTCCTCCCTCGTTTGTATATTAGTCTAAAGTATTATCATCCAACAAGACTTCACTTCCTACTTCTAAAAAATGATATGTAAATGCTTCATTTTCTTCGTCAATGGTAAGAGTTAAACGTATACGAATTTCTTCTCCATTTATAGATGCTTTTTCTGTTCTGATGTCGATAATTCCATCACCTAAATCTGTAATAACATAATCATTTGAATTAAAAGGAAATTCAACGGGAAGATCACTATTTTTCTCTACGGCCTGTTGCATAGCTGTAATATATAGAGCTAAGTTATCATTCTTGTTGGATGTTTCTACCTTTTTATCTTCCTTGACACTAGAACAAGCGGATGCAGGCAGAGAAACTGTTATAGCTACCATGGATATAAGTAGTATTTTCTTTAAATGTTTTCTTTTCACAATACCATTCCCTCCGTATATAAATATTTTAATAAAAATTGGGGATAATATCACAAAAAAAGGAGATATCCCAATGAAAATATTATTGAATGAATACATGACCTATAAAAATTTAACGGTTCGTCAAGTATCCATTGCAACAGATATTCCAAAATCCACCATAGCAGACATACAAAATAATAAAACCATGCCAAGAATGGATACAATGGAAAATCTGGCAAAGGGGTTAAAAGTCAGAATAACAGACCTTTTTGACTCCCCTTTTAAATAAGTGTCCGAGGTTTCGGACAAATTACAAAATAGAATAATTTTCGACCTCCCAAATTCGCATAATAAGTAAGAGAAACCATAGTAAAATATGGAATAGAACAAATGTTCTTGAAACTCTATTGTATATGTAGTATATTATAGAAAAAGAACAAATGTTCCCAAAGAGGGAGGTACATATTATATGACAAATGAAGAGTTCAAAAAACAAATACTTAAAATGATTGAAAAAATCAATGACAACAAGGCACTAAAACGAATATTTGAACTTGTGCATTTTTATTTTGTCAGATAGCAAGAAAGCGGCGCCAGTTTTATTCTGGCGTCTTTTCTTTTGTAAAAACATTTTTAAGCATCTGCTTTATCGCTGTTCTCACTTCCGGAGGAAGCTTTGCATATTCTTCCATCAAAAGACGATCTTCTTCGTCAAGACCATATTCTTCAGCTACATCATCCAATATCACGTCTGGAACGGATACAAACGGCTCTCCTATTTCTTCGGAAAGCCAAGAGTAACTAACTCGGAATGTCTTACAAATCAATTTAAGGACATAGTCCTTAATATCAACTCTGCCACGCTCCCAGTTATTTACAACATCACGACTGACACCGAGAGAGTTTCCAAAAGCATCTTGCGTTAGTTTTAATTCATCTTTTCGGATATATTTTATTCTTTCATGTAACTCCAATATTTTATCACCACCTTTAATAAGATTATACAACTTTAAAATGAGTATGTCAACCCATAAACGGCAAAAAAAGCGTAAAATAAGAGTTGACAAACTCATAAATAAGATGTAGAATGAGTTCAAGAACTCAAGAAAGGAGCGGAAGAAAATGGCAGAACTGAAAAAAGATATTAAAGATGTAAAAGAATTTGCTGAAATTATCAAAAATATTAAAGGTACTGGAAAAGAGTATAAAGACTTTGTTGCTGGAACTATTGCAGGTGTGCGTATGGCTTACTCCATGGAAAAGAAAGCGGGGTGAGGGAAATGAATAGAGCTAATGGAACAAAGAGTGCAAAAGTTATACAGGTTATAGAGACAAAAGCAAAAAGAGGACTGGGAACAGAAAAAGACCCAGTACGTGAGGTAATACAATACTGGGATTTTGAAGGAAACTTCCTTGCTGAAATGGATACCGAAATGTTAATTCCACAGATATATAAGGAATGTAATGCGATTAAAGCATCTATTATTCCGGAGTAGATAATAGTTGTTTAGTTTGATCCATGAAAAAAAGGTAGGGTGAAGGAAATGGTTAAAATCTTAGGTGGGATATTCGCGATTGTACTTATTGTACTGCTAGTCGCGCTTATAATCCTTATGGCACTATTGATTTATGAGTTAATTCCAGAAGATTTAAAAAAGCATATCGGAATTGGAGAAATAAGAAGAAATAGAAAGTGAAGTGAAGAAGATGAACGACAAGAAAGAAAAGAAACCGTCAAAAATAACGGTTTCAGATGTAGGATTGGTATTTTCTATTATTACCCTGATAATTGTTTTAATTTCTAATTTTGTATTAAAATAATTTGCTAAAAAAATCAGCAATTTGCTCGTAATTACAAATAATTTCTATTAGAAGAGCAAACGCAGAAATACCAACTGCAATCCAACCTTTTATGTCAGCTTTCTTTGATTTTTCGACTGCAAGTTCAGATTGAGTTTTAGCAGAATTGGCAATTGTTTCAGCGGAAGATGCAATATCTTCCAAAGGACGCAGTTCTTTCTTAATTGAGGAGAGTTCAGTGTACTCAGGTGTAAATTTATAAGGTGGCATAGTTCATATTTCCTTTCTGCTTAAATAGTTATTTTAAAGTATATGGAATTTAAGCAGGAATAGCAAGTGTAAAAGATGCAAAGGCAATATATATAAAAGAAAGAGAGGTAAGAAGTGCGGAACAGAATACTATTATCGAAGAAATGAAAAATTTTGCAATTAGAGTTTTAAAAGGTGGAGCGGATGTTACTCCGCAAGAAACTGCAATACTGCCAGAAATATTGAAAATGTTAGAGAAACAATAAATGAGGTGAAAAGAAATGTATATTCATGAAGCAATTAAAAAAGCAGTGAAAGAAGATAAGGTGATTTATAGAAGCGATATTGCAGAGATGTTTCCAGAGACGCGAAAGATAGTAATTTTCCCAACAAGTTCTTATGTAACATGCTGCATAGCAACTGTAAAAAATGGAGTAGTAAAGGATATTGGCCATGCTTGGAACCCAACAGCAGATGATTTGACATCTAAAAAATGGGAAGTGGAAGAAAGACCACAAGTAAACGAGATGATTTGAAAAATAAAAAAGAAATGAGGTAATAACATGACAGTTATACAGCTAATGTATGGCAATCCGGTTATGAATGTGAAAGGGATTTGTGAACAATTCCACATCTCAGATAGGACAGCCAGAAAACACATGAAAGAAATAGAAGAAAACCACGAAAGATATGGTGATTATGCAGTAATGGGAGAAGGCGCTTTGAAAAGAGTAAACTACCTTGCCTTTACCGATTACTGGAAATACAAAAATATGCTTGCTGATAAAAATGCAAGAAAGCACGTTCCAGACTACAACCCACAGCAAGTTGCAAAAGAACTGGGATTTTACGGAACACAGACTTTATAGGGGGGTGAGAAAATGCACAGCGAAAGCTTAACACAAGCTCTGCTGGGGACGGCACTGTTATTTAACACAGTGTTTAAAATTCCGGAGGATATGAGCCTTTTAGGGCAGATATTTGGAGTAGGCATAGTGACATATATGCTGTTCTGGTCTATCGAAAAAGTAAAGGAATGGGAATTTTTGTTAAAAAAAGCCCGCAGAGATAGAACTCATGCGGACTAGGGAATTTAATTAACTATTCTAGTGTAAACGAATAAGGAGGAAATGTCAAGATGTTGGAAATTGAAAATATTGCAGAATTGCCGTTTGACAGCAAAGGTGAAACAAAATTGATAGTGATAGATAAGTACGATTACAACAAGTTTATTGAGAATACAGCAAAGTTAAAAGCAATCGAAAACCTTGCAAGAGAAGATGAAGTTGTAAGCGGAGATGTCATTTTAGCAATTTGCGGAGTTAAGAGGAGTGAAGTATGTATCTAGGGATGCTTGCGGAAGAAGGTAACGTTGTAGAAGACGAGGAAGCGTTTGACTACGCTCTGGAACGCTGCTTAAAAGGAACACTGGAAGAGCAGCAGGAATTCAGAGAAATGTTAGTAGAGTGGTACTACTCAGGAAACTGGGTACATAGGGAGGGATAAAAATGTCATTTTTTACAGAATTAAATGCCATAAACGTAAATGAGCATACAGAAAAAAAGAATAATCTTACATACTTGTCTTGGAGCTGGGCATGGGCAGAAGTAATGAAAAGATATCCATCTGCAACATACGAAGTAAAGAAATGGGATGGAAAGCCATGGTTATATGACAAAGACTTAGGTTATATGGTAATGACATCTGTGACTATCGAGGAAACTACGCATGAAATGTGGCTGCCAGTTATGGACGGGGCAAATAAATCTATGAAATCAGAGCCGTACACTTACGAGGTTAAGAAATATGAGTATGGAAAATGGACTGGAGAGTATACGGATAAGAAAGTAGAAGCGGCAACCGTGTTCGATATTAACACAGCAATTATGAGATGCCTTGTAAAGAATATTGCCATGTTTGGCTTAGGCTTATATATCTACTCAGGAGAGGATTTGCCAGAGGAGAAACCAAAGTTGCTTACAAGTGTACAGGTGAAAACACTAGAAACTTGCATTCCGAAGCATGGACAAACTGTAGAGAATGTATGCAATTTCTTTAAAGTAAAAACGTTGTCAGAAATGACAATAGAGCAATTCGACATCCTAATGAGGAAAATGGGAGAAGAATAAATGTACGAGCATATAGTGCTTGAGAAATACAGAGTAGACAGCAGCGGAACACACTTGCAGATTAAGATACCGGATAAGGATATAAGCTACTACATTACGGACAAGAAAGCGAAATACGGAGAGCTGCGGATTGATGATGGAAGACATATTTCTGCATTACAAAGAAAGAAAATATACGCAACTATAAGAGATATTTCGGACTGGACTGGATATGTACCAGAGGAACAGAAAGAGTGGCTCAAATTCTTACATACAGAACAGACAGGAGAGCCTTATTTTAGCCTTTCTAACTGCTCTATGGATACTGCAAGAGAATTTATAAACACAATATTAGAATATGCCTTAAAAGAGAGTATACCGCTGTCTGAAGCAGGTGTTAACAGGACAGATGATATAGGCAGATACCTATACTTCTGCCTGAAACATAAAAAGTGTGCGATATGTGGGCTCCCCGGAGAAATACATCATGTCGATACTATCGGAATGGGAAGGGATAGGAAGCAGGTGGATGATAGCGATTATCGAAAAATCTGCCTTTGTAGAAAGCATCACACGATTGCACACACAAGAGGCATGGATGCGCTTGAGAAAATGTACCATGTGTACGGAATTAAATTTAATGAGCGCTAGTGCTGTCAAAATAATATATCACACAACTAAATATCTTCCCCTCGAAAGAGGGGAGAAGGGAGTGACAGAATGATACGTTTTACAGTGCCTGGAAAGCCACAAGGAAAAGCAAGGGCAAGAACGGTATATAATCCAAAACTGAAAAGGTCTGTATCTTATACACCGGATAACACAATCTTGTACGAAAATTTTATAAAAACAAGATATCTGGAAGTGACGGATAAAAAATATGATAACAAAGAGCCTTTACATATTGCCATTACAGCCTTCTACGAGCCTCCTAGAAGCGTTTCTAAGAAGCGTATGGAGATTATGTTGGCTGGATATGAAAAACCTTGTAAAAAGCCTGATATAGACAATATAGCAAAAGTGATTTTAGATGCTTTAAATGACGTGGCATACCACGATGATACACAGGTAGTAAGTTTGAGTATGCAAAAAAAATACAGCAGAGAAGCCAAAGTGGAGGTGGAAATCTATCCGGTGCTGGAAACAGAGTATAAGGCGGGTGCAGATTATGAAAAAAGATAGCTTTGTCTTATACACAGAATACATAGAGCAGATAGAACTATTGTCTATGGAGCAGAGAGGAATTTTGCTGACTGCCATATTTGCTTATGTATCGGATGCAGAACTACCGGATATGGACGGAATCACCAAAATGGCTTTTGCATTTATTAAATCCAGAATTGATAAGGATACAGAGAAATATGCAAAAACAATAGAAAAGCGTAAAGAAGCAGGGAAATTAGGAGGAAGACCGAAAGCAAATGGTTATTCCGAAAAGCAAGAAAAAGTAAAAAAAGCAAATGGTTTTTCTGAAAAGCAAAATAACCCTGTATATGATAATGATAATGTAAATGTAAATGTTAATGTTTTAAAAGATAAAACATATACGTGTGCTTTCGAGGAACTTTGGAAAGCGTACCCGAGAAAAAAAGAGAAGGCAGGAGCTTATAAATGCTATAAAGCAAGACTTGCCGATGGTTTTTCAGAGGACGAGCTGAAAACAGCAGTTAAAAGATACGCAGATGAGTGCCAGAGACAAAAGACAGAGCAGAAGTATATCAAGCTTGCTGCTACGTTCTTGGGACCAAGCACACCGTTTACGGATTATCTTGGAGAGGCGGAAGAAAATGACACTGGAAGAGAAGCTGAAACAGGTGGAAAAGGATATGTGCAGCAACTTGTTGAGCAAGGATACACAGGAGAGTTCGAAGGCTTCTGATGTTTGCCCTGTCTGTGGAGGAGCAGAGTGGATTTTAGAGACTGCGGACGGGATAGAACAGGCGGTACCGTGCAAATGCAGAGAAAAAAACAAGATGAAACGCAGAATGAGTTTTGCAGAGATACCGGAAGCGTTTAAAGACATGAGACTGAATACTTTCCGGACAAACGTTTACAGAGAGCCTGACAGCAAAGCCAAAATAAACATTGCCTGCAAAATGATTAAAGAGTACATGGGGATGTTTGAGGATGCAAAAAGAAACGGCATGGGGCTTTATCTGTATTCAAAATCGAAAGGCTCTGGAAAAACCAGAATGGCTGCAAGCTTGGCAAACGAGATTATGGAGAAGCATGATACCGGAGTGAAATTTGCCACATCCTTGAATATCTTAGCGGAAATCCGAAGGACTTTTGACAACAACAGCCAGTACACGGAAAGCCAGCTTTTAGACGCTCTGGTAATGGCAGAAGTGCTGATTATAGACGATTTTGGAACTGAGAAAGCTACTGCGTGGGTAAGGGATAAGTTTTACCAGATTATAAACAGCCGGTACGTAGAAAAGAAAATAACAATCTTTACCAGCAATGAACCGATTAACGGGCTGGATTATGACGACAGGATTACAAACCGGATTAAAGAGTGCTGCTATCAGATAGATTTCCCAGAAGAGTCTGTAAGAGAGTACATTCACGAGGAAAATATGAGAGACATTATCGAGAGAATAGGAGGAGACATGGCAAGCATGTTACCTGTAACAAAGCAGGAAGTACAGAGAGCAAAGGAATTGCACGCAGAAGGATATGGCATACAGGAAATAGCACTAGGGCTTAAACGTACTGGAGATACAGTGCGAAGAATGATACATGGGTTCTATGACAATAGGGAGGAATAAAAAATGAAAAAATTTGAATTAACAACAGATACAAAAATGTTTTTAGGGAGAAAATTATTTAGAATTAAAGCGCTTATTTCTTTTGGAAATGTAAAAGTAGGAGATATGGGTGGATATATCGAAAAAGAAGAAAATCTAAGTCAGTCCGGCAATG
>UMGT01002958.1_pt1 | contig 15783 bp, 18 predicted proteins | sample 1965351 | NCBI WGS metagenome assembly UMGT01 (sample SAMEA4836080, study PRJEB28245) | human gut metagenome | biome: gut microbiome; material: fecal sample | place: Denmark | collected 2008 | reverse complement strand
GTGACCGTACTATTTGCGATGTGCTGCGAAATATGAACAAGATGGATAAGGAGATTTTTAATAAAGCAGTACAGGGCTATGTAAAAGACCCGAAAAAGAATATACCGAATCTTATAGAATATGCGAAAGTTTTGCGTGTGCAAACGCGTGTAAAAGAATTGATTGGAGTGTGGTTGTAATGGCAGATATAGCAGCTTCCGTTCTGGCAAAGCTGAGAAATAAAGCAAAAGCTTCTGGTATCAGCTATCAGCAATGCTTACAACTTTTTGTGCAGGAAGAATTTTTGAGAAAGCTATCAAAATCTGGGTGTGAGGATACGCTAATACTCAAAGGTGGATTGTTCATTTATACTCTAACCAATTTTGAAAGTCGAGCTACCATTGATGTCGATTTCCTGCTCCGTGGATACTCTAATTCAATAGATGCTGTTAAAGATTTGATTTGTAAAATCATCGACACACCGACTGGTAACGATTATATAGAAATGCGAGCAAAAGGCTTTGAAGAGATTTCTCCGCAAAGAAAATATCACGGTATCAGTACACAGATTATTGCTCAAATAAAAAATGTGCGTGTGCCGTTCAATGTTGATATAGGCGTGGGCGATATTATAGTCCCCCGTGCCGAAGAACGCACAATCAATACTCAGCTTCCAGACTTTGAAGCACCTGTAATCAAAACTTATTCCCTTGAAAGCACCATTGCCGAGAAGTTTGATGCCATACTGCAACGCTTTGAGCTGACAGGCAGAATGAAAGATTTTTATGACATTTATTATCTCTCAAGGACATTCGATTTTGAGGGTGCAAAATTGCAGGCAGCTATATTTGAAACCTTACAGCGGCGTGGTACTCCCTATGACAGAGATAGTTTTAAGCGTGTTGTTGCACTTGCCGATGATGAAGATATGCAGAAGCGTTGGAAATTCTTTTTGAAAACCATAAAAGATAACACGCTTGAGTTTTCATTCGTCATTGCGGAAATCCAGACTTTTCTTGAGCCTGTGTTTGATGCGATTGTGAATGAGAAAGAATGGCAAAATATCTGGAAAAGCAATGCGAGAATATGGTCAAATCTGAAGGGAGGTATTGACCGTGACAAGAGCAGCTAATGATGCAACATTGCAAAAAGCTGGTGATATATACCAGTATCTAATAGCTTTAAGAGATTGCTTTGAATTGAACGATGGCGATACTCTGCAAATTGAGACAAATGGTGATGTGAGCATTATAAATGATGTGGGTGGTCGCTTTCAGAGAGAAGTAAAACATCATTTTGGTAATAAATCTATTTCGGACAGAGATATAGATTTTTGGAAGACACTTGCAAATTGGTATGTAGACTATGAGCGTGTAAAAAACTTTTCCAATTATATACTCAGTACTACAGCTACAATTCAAAGTGATTCTCCGTTTCATAGTTGGAATAATATAAAAAAGACTGAGAAATTAAAACGCTTAAAAGATATAGGAGCTATCTCTAAGAAAAATGAAGAAACATTCAGGAATCAATATAATAGAATTTTCGGTGACTCTTATGACGAAAGTCAGGGACAACCTTATGTATTTAGAAAGTCTTGAATCATATATGGAAGATTTGTCTGCAAAGATGCAATATAGTAAAGCGAATAGCGATTTGAATGCTGAAGGAGCAACCGAGGAAGAACAAATAAGAATTTCAAAGCAGCTTTACAATGGTGTAATGAGTTGGGATGCGAATGATTTTGGCTCTATTATTCGTAATCAAGGATACTTCCAGCGAGGAGTTATACATAACATAGTGGACGAAACAGATTTCAAATGGAAAGTAGGTGAAGAAAAGAATGAGCATAAATAACATCAAAAAGCTTTCAATGAATCCTCATTTTTATTCTTTACTAATGCAGAGTTTTCTTTCTGGTTACGAAAAACCTTGTGAGATAAAATTACCGTTTATGGCAATTCCAATTTTACTGTATGCTGAATCACGAGAAAAATTAGTAAATGCAAATAGAAGAAGTCGAATAGATACTTTGTTTCAGTCCCCTCAAATTATTGATGAAAGTAAGATTTCTGGTAAAACAAGGTTATCTGGCTATGTAGACAGATATAATTCACTTAAACCATATTGTAAAGAAGCAATTAATATTTTATCTTCCGAAGGAAAAATAGCCTTTAACAATCACAAGATTGTCCTTATCAAGAAAATTGATTACAAAGATTTTGAGGGAGCTATCAAAGATTGGATTAAATGTGCATTTTACCTTGGAGTTGTGTTTTCAAAAACCACCGAAGACCATTTATCTTTCTTTTTAGGAGTTGATACAAAATGAAAAGTTATATAAAAGCTATTATTATATTTAATAAAAATGGCGAAAAAAGAGTAGTTCCACTTGAGCAAGGAGTAAATATAATCACTGGCGAATCCAAAACAGGTAAAAGTGCATTAGTTGAGATAATTGATTATTGCTTGTGTAGTACTCGTTGTACAATACCGAAAGGCAAAATAACCGACTTTTCGTATCTTTATACTCTTGTAATGGCTATAGGTGATAATACCTATGTTATCGCTCGTTATAATTGGGTCGATGGCGGCAAAATGCATTTTTCTAAAGAAGCAAAGGACTTTGAACCTGAAAATTTGGAGCTAAGCTATTTTGTAGAAAAACCGGCTTTGCCGTATAAAGATGTAAAAAATGAGATTGAATGTGCATTAGGCTTATTTGTGACAAATATGGCTACCGATGCTGACCAACAAGGAAAAAAAGCGTCATTAAGAAATATGGTTTCTTACTTGTTTCAACATCAAAACTTAATGGCAAGTAAGTTTGCGTTATTCTATCGGTTCTCAGATTTTTATAAAAGAAAAGATGTGATAGACCAATTTCCTGTTTTTGCAGGTATGATTAGTCAAGAGTATTATAGCGACTTAATTCAATTAAATACATTAAAAGCTCAATTGAAACAAAAATACAAAAAACAGAAAGCTAATGAAAAAAGCACTGCATATATTAAAGAAAATCTTTTGCCGCTATTAACAGATTATTTTGCATTGCTTGAACAGGATTTTGACGGAAAAATTTCAGTACAGAAAATGCTTAAAATAGCTTCTGATTTACCAGAGTTCGATGACACGCAACTTTTTGGTGAAAATAAAATAACTGAACGTTACAGTGAATTAAATGCCGAATTAGAAAATCTCAGAAATGAAGAACGAGAAATCTTATTAAAAATTAAAAATATAGATAATGCTTTTGATACAGGCAGTTCTTTTACTCAAATGTTGAAGGATTTGAAACAACAAACAAGTATAGCTGAAATTGAAACTGACGAATATACCTGTCCTCTTTGCGGTCACGAATGTAAAGAAATTGCCGAGAATGATTCAAAACTCATTGAGGCTACAGAATGGTTAGATAACGAATTAAGAATTACCGAAAAATACACTGCCGATTTTTCCGAAGATGTTAGAAAACTCAAGGAAGCTCACTCAAAGATTGATGAAAAAATACGAGATGTTTGGAGACAGATAAAGACAATTGAGGAAAAATTCATTTCATCAAAAGCTCTTGTTTCAAAGAGAGAAAAAGTAAATTACGCAAAAGCGAGAATCGCTTTATATGCTGAAATGAGTAGCTCTGGTATATTTGAAACGGTTGATGGAGATATTGAAGAACTTAAAGAAAAAATAGCCAGACTCGAAGAAAAAATCAAAGGATTTGATGTTGATAAGAAGATGTCAAAAGCTGAGAGCTTTTTATCAAACAATATGAATCGTCTTTCTTTAACGCTTGATTTTGAAGAAGAGTATAGACCGATTGACTTGAATTTTGGTTTAACAGACGGTAGCTTTGACATTTATCAGCACCAGAAAAGCAATGAGAATATCCATCTATACGAGATGGGAAGTGGTGCAAATTGGGTTTCCTGCCATATTGCTCTGTTTTTAAGTTTCCTGCGTTTTTTTGCAACTCAGGACAATTCACCGATGCCTTTGGTTATGTTTTTTGACCAACCAAGTCAGGTGTATTTCCCACAAGGTAATGATAAAGACGAAATCACGCAAGCAGATTTGATTGCCGTCAATAAAATGTATAAGACAATTTTTGATGAAATCAATTCCATCGGTGAAGACACAGGAATATTGCCTCAAATCATTATTGTAGACCATGTGGACGGAAAAAACTTGGAGTGCAAAGAAGAATTTGAAAGATATATTCGGTGTAATTGGAGAAATGATACAGGTCTGATTTAAATACAGTATTATAAAAAGGAAGACAATAATATGACCAATATATACAGTCTTAATAGTGATGTAAAATTTCCAGATATGGAACACTATGATATGGGTAAAGCAAGTGATATGGCATTGTATTTAGCCCATTGCGATTTCTATCCCTTTAGGAGTGTAATAGAAAACAATAAGATAGCTCTTGATGCAATTGATGAGAGCTACAGAAATCTGGCGGAAGAAGCAAGATTGAAAAATGATTTTGTTACTGAGCAATGGGCTATGACAAGCGGGACTTTACATTCTTGTCGGGTGGATTTGTTGACTCAATATTCATTGCTTTTAACAATGGTATCATTATTAGAAGAAGCAGTAAATACTCTTTGCCGTTTATATCACAACATCAATCATTTGGACAAGGAAGTAAAAGATATTAAAGGAAGTGGGTTAGAGCGTGCTGCTAAATACTTAAAAGATGTAGTCGGTATTGACGGCTTTACAGCTGATAAACAATGGGAATACATTACTGCTATTCGTGATGCTCGTAATATGGTTGTCCATAATGGTGGAAGAATATATAAAGAATTCGATAAATACGATAAATTTAAAATTGGCTACAGAGAAGAGGACCACCAGCTTTATCTGGAATATAACGACATCGTTAAGATGTATGATGCTATTCTTGATTTTATGGATAGAGCTTTTAGGATTATTCCACAAGGTTAACGAAAAGTGAAGTGTGCATTTGAGAAAAGTTTCGACCCAGAGAAGCATCGGAAATGTTCCACATAGATAAATCGGCTGAAAATCCCCATCTTGACGGCTTTTTGTTATATACCTTAAAAACCATGGACAAGGTGTTGAGGTATGGAGGAAACAATCAAGTTGACTTTTCTGAGCATCCAACGGTGGTACAGCGTGGAGGTGTACGCACAATCAACATCTATGCCGCCGTTCCAAATGTTACATAGGAGGACAAGCCTTTTACACATTGGGAATTGCAACTGCTCTATTCTATAATATAGCTGTGAGGAGGTCGATATTATGAGAGATAAAACCTACCATATATATACACGATTCCGGCAAATAGGAAATTGCTTTATCTGATAAATCCTTATAATGAGATTATACGCCATTTGGTGTAAATACATTATGAGGAGGTCACGATTATGACCAAGTATCGAGAAATCATCAGACTTACAGGTCTGGGCTTCTCACAACGCAACATTATGGCAAGCTGTGGTGTTGCGCAAAAAACTGTCGTCAAAGTTCAAAAACGTGCCAAAGAGCTAAACCTTATATGGCCGCTGGATAACTCTATGACCGACAGCAAACTTGAAGGGCTTCTATTCCCCAAAGAAGACAAAATATCATCTTCCAAACGGATGCCCGATTTTGCTTACATCCGCAAAGAACTTCTGCGGAACGGTGTGAGCAAAAAGCTATTGTGGACGGAATACATGGAGGACTGCCGTGCTAACGGCGAAGAACCACTCATGTATTCGCAATTCTGCTATCACATCCAGCAGGATGAGCAGAAAAGGCGTGCAACCATGCATATCAACCGGAAACCCGGTGAACAGGTTGAAGTTGACTGGGCAGGAGATCCTGCCACCGTCATTGATCCGGATACGGGCGAGATACTGAAAGCCTATATCTTTGTCGGAGTCATGACGTACAGCCAGTATGCATACGTCGAAGCGTTCCTTGACATGAAGCAGAAATCATGGATCAATGCCCATGTCCATATGTACGAATACTTCGGCGGCGTTGCCAAAATCTTAGTGCCGGATAACTGCAAGACTGCCGTTATCCACAATGGCGGCTGGAAAGGCCAGCAGATCAACGAAACGTATCAGGAAATGGCAGAGCATTATGGGACTGCGATTATTCCCGCACGTGTCAGAGCTCCCAAGGACAAGCCGAATGCGGAAGGAACCGTAGGTATGATATCTACATGGATCACTGCAGCACTTCGGGATGAACAGTTCTTCTCCCTCGCTGAATTGAACCGTGCTATCAGTGATAAGCTTACACTGTTTAACCGGAAGCTCTTTCAAAAGAAAGAGGGCAGCCGGCTCAGCTTGTTTCTTGAGGAAGAAAAACCATTGTTGTCGCCATTGCCCGCTACCCGCTTTGAACTGGCAGACTGGAAACAGGCTACCGTCCAGTTCAATTATCACATAAGTATAGAAAAAATGCTATACTCTGTGCCGTATGAATACATCAAAAAAACGGTTGATGTACGGGTAACGGAACATACGATTGAAATTTTCTACAACCATAAACGCATTGCTTCCCACCGCCGCCTTACGGGGCGTCCCGGGCAGTACAGCACCATCACGGAGCATATGCCGCAGGATCACCAGAAATATCTGGAATGGAACGGCGACCGCTTCCGTCAGTGGGCTGAGCGGATTGGCATAAACACGTACACTGTGGTAAATGCGATACTTACCTCCAAAAGTGTGGAACAACAGACCTACCGGGGCTGTATGGGGCTTCTGAAACTGGCTGAGAAATATTCAGCCCGTCGTCTGGAAGCGGCCTGCCAAAAGGCTCTATCCTATACGGCATCCCCAAGTTACAAGAGCATCAAAAACATTCTCGTAACAGGTTCCGACCAGACCGGCTCATCCGGCGAGGATTCCACAACCACTCAACCAAAAGCACACGGCATTACGCGTGGTGCCGACTACTACAGGAGGTAAAACTATATGACCAATCAGAGTACGATTGATAAATTAATGGAAATGCGCCTTACCGCAATGGCAGATACATTCCGCAGCCAACAGGATGATCCCAAGCTAAAAACAGTACCGTTTGAGGATCGTTTCGGCATGCTGGTTGATATCGAATTCAGCAGCCGGAAGAACAACCGCTTAAAGAGGCTGATCAAAAATGCCGGATTCGACCAGCCGGATGCAAGTATCATGGATATCAATTACACATCCGGGCGCAAGTTGAACAAGGAGCTCATACGCCGTCTTGCCACCTGCGAATATATCACTGAACACCGGAACCTGTTCATCACCGGTGCAACAGGCTGCGGCAAGACCTACATGGCTTGTGCGTTCGGCATGGAGGCCTGTAAGCAGTACTTCAATACCCGATACGTCCGCCTCCCCGATCTGCTCATCGACTTGGAGCTGGCTCGGACTGACGGCACTTATAAGAAGGTAATGGCAAAATATGCCACCCCCTTGGTATTGATCCTTGATGAGTGGCTCCTGCTGAAGCCGACGGAGGCAGAACAACGTGATATCTTCGAACTCCTGCACAGGAGGCGGAAGAAATCATCCACCATCTTCTGCTCCCAGTATGAGCGTTCCGAGTGGTATGACCAGCTTGGTGGGGATGCAAGCCCTCTTGCCGATGCCATCATAGACCGTATTGCTCACGACAGCTATGTTATCAACATCACCAGCATCGATCCTGAAAAAGACAGATCAATGCGTGAGGTGTATGGATTAGATAAGAACCTACGCGAGTAAACTCGCAAGAGATGATTTCCGTCTTCCGGTTATCTGATTTCCAGATTTCCGGAAGCGCGATTTCATCGCGCAAGAATAATCAACCGCCAACTGCTATGATTAGTTTACCATGGTTTTTTAATCTCAACAACTACATATCAAAAAATTTTTATCGTCCGCCTCCTGAGAAAAGATTGTTTTCATGTCTTTCCATCATTTATTACAAAGGAGGTCCCACATTATGGACGATTATTTAAAGCAATTCAGGGAGATGATCTCCCTCCGCGGTCTTACCGACCACACGGTTATGTCTTATTCTACCTACATCCGTGTCTATCTGGACTATCTTGCTAACATTCTCCACAAACTGCCGGAAGATGTTTCCTGGGTGGAGCTACGCGATTTTATCCGCTGGCTCCAGAAAGAGAAAAATCTTTCTGACCGAACGATAAACGCTGCCATCTCCCAGCTCCGTTTCTTTACCATTTACGTATTACATAAGCCCTGGGACAGCTCCCATCGCGCAGGTTTGATACGTATCTCCCATTTGTCCCTTCGCAGGAGGATGTCTGGAAATTTATATCTACCATGCCCGACCTGAAACAGAAGACTATGACTGCCGTCATGTATTCCTCCGGCCTGCGTATCGGGGAAGTCTGCCATCTCCGTTATGAGGATATCGACCGGAAAAATATGCGCATCCATATCTGCCATTCCAAAGCCCGTCAGGACCGTTTCGCGATCCTTTCCAAAGTTGCGCTGGATCTGCTCACACAGTACTGGTTTGCTTATGGGAAGCCGATGGGCTGGCTTTTTCCAAAACAGCGTGGCGCAGATAAGCCAATCGACACTTTTTATCTCTCCTGGCATATCCATGAGCACGAGCGCAGGCTTGGATGGGAGGAGCGCCTCACCTGCCATTCCTTCCGACACGCTTTTGGCACCCACCTTTACGAGAACGGCACGGATCTTCTGACCATAAAAGCCCTCCTTGGACACAGGTCCCTGAATTCCACCACGATTTATGTGCACCTCGCCTCTAACGGCACAGTTCATGCCGTCAGCCCCCTTGACCGGATGGGAGGTGGCACCCTTGGGTGATCTCAATGTCCAGAAAATCTGGCAGTTTTCATATGGCAGTTACTGTGATTCCGGACAGCCCCAGTCGGATGTCCAGCGCAAGGCTTCCCTTGCCATCCTGAACTGCAAATCCGGAAGGCTCGGCGTCAATGTCTCCATCTGCCCTGACTGCGGGCATATGGAGTTCCACAACTGTTCCTGCCGCAACCGTAACTGCCCCAACTGCCAGGCTGTGCAAAAAGAGCTCTGGGTGGACAAACGCCGGGCCGAGGTGATCGATGCTCCCTACTTCCATGTGGTATTCACACTGCCGCATGAACTCAATCCCCTCATTTACTGCAACCAGGAGCGTCTTTATGGGCTCCTCCACAAATGCTGTGCGCAGACGCTCTTGGAATTGTCCGCTGATAAAAAGTACCTTGGCGCAACACCCGGGATCATCCAGATCCTTCATACCTGGAACCAGGAGATCGGTTACCATGTGCATATGCATAATGACAAGCGGAATATTATGACAAGGAAAGTAGTATTTTCCTGATAAACAGGGACTTTTTCAGTTGCTTTCCTTTACATAATTTAATGTTTCAAAGAGTTTAACCAGTTCGTGAGATCCCTTTTCGTTTCATCTTAGCACTTGTTTTGAATAAATTTGTGTCACTTTGCAACTAAAATAGTCAGAAACAATACCAGTATGTCATAGCTATCATGGAAATATTGCAACAGAGAACAGCGAATAATTACTTACTTGTCATTATGGATGTAATGTAAAGCTTTACATTATATGCACTGTATTGTCTCCGGCGGCGGCCTTACCCCTGACCATAAGATACGGAAGGCAAAAGACCGTTTTTTCATACCGGTAAAGGTACTCCGTGACAAGTTCAAAGGGAAATATCTTGCCTGCCTGGATTCGCTTTATAAAAACGGCAGACTGAACGTTTCCTCTTCCTGTGAAAAACTCCGCAATTCTTATGAATGGTCTGCGTTCCGCGATGCCCTTTATGAGAAGGACTGGTGTCCATACATAAAAGAAACCTTCAACGGGTTCGGCAATGCCATTGAATACCTTGGCAGGTATACTCATAAGATTGCCATTTCCTACAGCCGTATCTTGTCCGTTGATGAAAAGCAGGTCTCCTTCTCTGCCAGGGGGAAGAAGCCTGGCGGGCCGCGCAGGACAATTACTCTGGAAAACACGGAATTTATACGCCGCTACCTGATGCATGTGCTCCCATCCGGGTTCCAGAAGATCCGGTATTACGGGTTCCTGAATAACCGGGGCAAAAGCAAAAACCTGAAGCTGATCTTCACCCTCCAGGGGCACCAGCGTTTCCGGGCAAGGTACAGCAATCTTTCCATGGCTGAGCTTGTCAAGGAGGTATGGAAGTTCGATATCCGTGTCTGCCCGGAATGCGGATGCTGCCGGATGCAGAGTCTTGGAAGGTTGCATGGGACTTCCTGACAAAAGCTCCTTCTCACTGAATACATTTTTTAAAGGCCTCCGCGAGAAGGTCTGTTTCGCATGCCCTTTTATCAGCCGCTTTCGTAAATCTGCACGAAGACCGCCACTTAATATCAAAAATATCTTTCAGAACTTCAGCATTTTCGCCAGAATGAAAAGATACTTTCCCCATACACTGACCGGCTGACCCATCCGCGGATTGGTACAATTCCTTATATCTATAAAGCATTCAAGATATCTATTCTGATACCCACAGCTTCATCCCTTGCTTTATTTACAGACATCCCCATTTTCAATCCTGATGGTTTATTGTCATTAATTAAAATCCGCTCACCAACCGGCATATTATAAAGTATTAAATCATACCTCAAGCCATTTTCGTCAAGGAATTTCTCTGTCAGCAATTTATAATCTTCTTTCCTTGCTGTTAAAATAAGAACATAATCCTCATCTGGAATCTGCGCAAAAAAATCTCTAACCCCAGGCAGCAATCTATCTTTTCCATAAATCTTATAACCATTATGCTCCACAAGAGTCCCATCCAAATCTAAAATCCATGTATGCGGCAATGAAGATAAAGTCAGGTTCATAACATTTCCCCTCTCAACTTAGCGCCAATCCCACCACCTGGATGATTTACTTTGAAGTCATCTAATGTAACCCCTCTATTTTTACATATCTGCATTGCTAATCCCTGCAATAGTATCAGGTACACTGTGGTTGAATTATTGGGGACAATATCCCATTCATCACCCTCATTTTTAAGCTCCAATATAATGTGTTCTTTCAGAATTGATATTAATTTAGACTCCTTATTAAAACTTAACAGCCACGTTTCCGTTCCTCGTTCCTGAAGATAATGGGCAAGCATTATCGACTCTTCTGTATTTCCACTTTTAGAAAGCAGCAAGACAATATCATCTTTTTCCACCATTCCTAAATCTCCATGCACCGCTGTATTCGTATGCAAGAATCTGGCATCCATCCCCAGCGAGTTCATAGTTCCAACAAATTTCTCGCATATAGGCACATTTTTTCCCAATCCGCTCGCCACAATCTTGCCACCATTATTAATGCACTCACTGCAATGGTCTACTAAACGTCTAAATTGATTTTCATCCAAAGAATTTAGTGATTCTTTAACTGTTGCCATAATTTCATTAAAATAATTAATCATTTTTCCATTTTCTCCTTTAATAGATTCACAATACTTCTTCAAGTAAATACGTCCCATTATAGAACGCTCCACAAATGGAATCATAGTCCTCCCAAGCATATGTAGTTAAGGACAACCAGATAATTGCGTGTAAAAATTTAATTTTCATCGGATTGCAATCTTTAATTCTACTCAAAAAATAATCCCCTAAATCTTTCCAGCCATTGGTGCCAATATCTAAAATTATTTCGTTTTCTTTTATCAGAAGTTCAAAATGCTTATTATTAAATTGATCATAATCCCCATTGATAGAATAGTACACCTTGGCCCAGTCATAATATTCATCGCCGTATAATTCCTGAAAACCAAAGTATCCTCTGGGGTCCAAAAATATAATGTTTAAATCTGAATCTACCATAGTATTAGAGAATGTGCAGTCCCCATGAATCAATGCGAATTCATTTGTATCGCATAGTAGTTCTTTCACTTTCTTTCTGAAATTCTCTTTGTAAAAATACGGGTTTCTGCAGTTCCTGCCGTTAATACGGATATATCGTTGGTTTGCAAACGGAATAAGATCACGCACACTTTCCAATCGCTTGATTGTTTTATGATAATATGCCTCCATTATACTGAATAAATCTGCCGACGTCCGCTTTAAATCATGCAGTCTTTCAAGGGAAGATACCAGATTATCAATAACAACCTGCTTCTGCTCCAGTGTCAAATCTGTTTTAAAAATATTTTTTCCATCTATCTTTTCCATTGTCAACGGTTCAAACTCATAGAGCTTGGGAATTTGCTCAAATTTATACTTTTGCACTTCACGATACCAGTTCACTTCACGTACTGCCAACTTCCGCCCTTGCTCATCAATTGGTCTTTTTACAATTATATTACCCTTAATTTCCATGCTATTGAATGGACGGCAGCGATACTCATCGTTTTCTGTTTCCTGAAGAGCTATCATGGTCCCTACTTCCCTGGTACCATAAAGTCCAATTTCTTTAAATGTCCTTGCGTTTTCCCCCATCCATCGAACGAGTTCACCTTCTTGAGGGATACCTACCAATTGTTCTTTATCTTTGAACACAAACATGCCAGCCACACCATATTCATAAGAAGGCTGCTCTACAAACTTATCTTCTTTATACGACCATCTGCACTCAAAGTCCTTTGATATTCCTATGTAATTCTCTTCGCCCAATCCGTTAATATCCGTATCAGCCCCCAGAATCAAATCCGACCATATCAGCATAAACGGAAAACCATCCGGAATATATTTCAGTGCGTCGCCAATTCCGGCGCATGTCCCTGTCCCTTTTGCCTTTACTGTCACATACTTTACTTTGCAAAAGGACTCCAGGTATTCCTCCAGAACTTCATGCTTATAATCGCCTATAATAATGAATTTTTTCTGTGGGTATTTATTAAACAAATGAAATATTATTGGCAGATTATTAACTGGCACAATGCCCTTTGGCTTATTCTGCGTTAATCTTTTTAATCGTGTTCCTTTACCGCCTGCCTGAATTATTACATATTCTATCATTATATTCCTCTCCCTTGCTCCACGTAATTTACTATATATGTTAAATCATCATTTTCATTTTTTAGCCGATACTCTATGACATCCGCACTTACATCCTCTAATGCTGCCAATCTAAAAAAGTTCGTATAAAGATTGTCGGATGGATACAATGCAATAAGCTTACACTCTGCATAACACAGCAAATCCAGCAAACCGCTCCTCAGTCCTATTACATAACCACAATATTCTGCTACCATAGCTACATCACCTATATTGCAGAGTAAGGGCAGACTTCCTTCTGCTATTGGTTGATTAATATCTGTAATATTTGTCATGACCTGAAACCCTTTATTCAAAAAAAGTTGGGCAAGTCTATCAAAAAAAGAAAATGAAATTTGATTTGTTACCGATGCGTACGGCGCTAAAATGATGGTGCATCCTTTCTTTACCTTCATGTTTCCTAAAACTTCCGAAATATCAGCAACTTTATAAGTCGGAACATCAAATGCCACATTTTCTTTCAATCCCAATTCACCATACCTAATGCAATCTTTCAATGACAGCATAGGGAAACGCGCTGGATACAAAAAGAACTCATCAACAAATGCATTTTCCGGATTAATAATAGTAATATTTTTAATTTTTTTTAATACATGGATGCCAAAATTAGTTTTTCCTGAATCCAAAATCAGTCTTAATCCCTTTCCACGTATAATCATTACATAATCCAAAGTTTGTTTATAGCATTCTGTAAGAGGCTCCATTCCCTTAGTTGTAACGAATGTCATATGTTTAATGTTATTTTTTTCTTTGTACGCCTTAAGATACCCTAAAGATAATAATGTATCACCAATATGATTACATACAACCACATAATGTGTATACTTATTTCTAAAATTATATATGATATAAAAAATTGATATAGGAACTCTAATTAATGAAATATATAAATTGCGTATTATAACTACTATTGTTTTTTTTAATAGGTTAAGCATACACACTCCTTTAATGTCAAAAGCTCTCCATATACCTTTGACTTACTTCCATCACATCGCCACTCATTTTTACATTCCCCTTATCTATCCACAGTGCTTTCGTGCATAAATTTCTAACAGACTCAATTGAATGAGAAACATATAGTAATGTCGTTCCCTGATTAAGCATACTTTGCATACGTGTCTCACATTTCTGCTGGAAAGCATAGTCCCCTACAGCCAAAACTTCATCCACAATTAATATATCCGGTTGTACTACTGTCGCAATAGAAAATCCTAATCTAGCCGCCATCCCCGATGAATAATTCTTAATAGGCATATCCAAAAAATCTCTCAGCTCTGCAAAATCTACAATTTCATCAAATTTCTCTTTCATGAACCGTTCGCTATGTCCCAATACGGCCCCATTCAGAAATATATTTTCCCGGGCTGTGAGTTCACTGTCAAATCCTGCGCCCAACTCAATCAAAGGTGCAATGGTGCCCCTGATTGCCACATATCCTTTATAGGGTTTAAGTATTCCGCATATAAGCTTTAGGAGTGTTGACTTCCCAGAGCCATTTGTCCCGATAATACCCCACGCCTCTCCCCTTTTCACCTTTAAATCAACCTGTTTTAAAGCCAAAAACTCCTGGAACATAAGCTGTCCATTCATAAGCTTGATAAAGTATTCCTTTAAATTATCCAATCGCTCCGTTGACATGTTAAATCTAACAGTTGCATCCGTAACTTCTATTATATACTCATTATTTTCCATGTTATATCTCCAATTATATATACAATATAAATTTGTTCTGTGTTTTTAAGAATGACCAAGTGCCCAACAGCATCCAAAATAGCCCCACTGCAAAACCTATTAAAATCATTCTCCCTCCTGGCATTTGCCCATCCAATACAATCATACGAAATTGTTGAATATATCCATACATTGGATTAAACATAACTACAGATGTCCGCAGCCAATCCGGAAGCATAGTTACAGGATAGAAAATAGGAGTAAGATACATCCACGCCATGGTAAAGGCACTATAAAGATGTCGGATATCTCGGAAAAAAACAGTGCTCTGCGCTAAAAAAAGCCCCAACCCCAAGCTAAACAGGTATACCTGAAGTATAATCACTGGTATAAACAGCATAAAAATATTCCAGTTTACTCCGCAGACAATAAATACAACAAGCATGGCTCCCAATGAAAATATCATATTTACCAGTGAACTCGTAACACGAGCCATGGTAAATATATATTTTGGAACGTATGTCTTCTTTAGTAATGCTGCATTCTCAGTAATCGAACCCAGGGCCATATTTGTAGCCTCTACCATGAAATTAAATAAGGTCTGTCCCACAATTAAATATACAGGAAAATTCTGAATATCGCCTCTAAATATATTCGAAAAAACGGCAACCATAATAGCCATGGTCAAAAGTGGATTTAAAATACTCCACAGATATCCCAAAAAACTTCTCCTGTACTTCAGCTTTATATCTTTTTGGACCAACTGCTTTAACAAATGTCTGTAACAATAAAAACCGTTAAGACGAGCCATCATCTTACCCATTCTTTTTCCTCCAGCCAATTAAATCTAAATCAGTATAACATCTTACCATGTCTTTTGCAACCAAGCAGCTATGCGTAATACTATGAAAAACTGTACTTTTTATCCTATCATTCCAAATATTGTAGAAAATGGCACATACGCATCATAACTGCCCACATAAACCATCAACCTGGACAAAGCATAGATTCCATATACTCCAAATATAATCTTAGATTTCCAATTACCACTATTTTCTCTAAACAGATATTCAAATTGGTACAGACTCACCATACAGTACGGAGTTGCAAATCTTGCATAGACATTACTGGTAAATAAAGC
>UMGT01006654.1_pt1 | contig 16560 bp, 14 predicted proteins | sample 1965351 | NCBI WGS metagenome assembly UMGT01 (sample SAMEA4836080, study PRJEB28245) | human gut metagenome | biome: gut microbiome; material: fecal sample | place: Denmark | collected 2008 | reverse complement strand
AAATCGTTAGATTTTTGGTCTAACTTTTTGGGGTCGGTACAATTCCAAGGTGTTTTTCTTTATTCTAACGCAATATTAATTTCAAATGGTTTAGAACTAATTAATAATTCAATGACAAGATATTGGGAATTGCTGATTTTTACATTAAACCCATCACCAAGTGTCAATGTTGGCGTAGATATATCTACAGCATATCCCATTGTCGTCAAATTTGTTGCCGCTGTTGCAGTGAGCATATTTGCCATTTCTGAAATAGCACTTTGTGCCATATCATCAAAATTTTCTACCGGCATACCACACATCATTGTTGAAGCGATGAATTTCGCTGTATCGTCTGTCATATTATATGCTACATTCCCTCGAACTGCCTGTGTCACACCAACTAAAACAGTAACGCCCAAACTCATCGCAGATTTTTCTCTGACAGAAACCTTTCCCTTTGCGATGTCTTGGAATCCCATTTGTGGCATGACTGTAGTAACAGCATCGACGAATGGATTTATTAATTTAACATCCACAATTACTCTCCTCCAGCAAAGCCAATATTCATTTTAAATACACCTAATCTCGTTACAGCCTCAACATTAAATGATGTTAGTTTTGGATTAACTATACTTAAATTGTTTCCACAAATCGTTCCTGGCGGTGTGATACGGATTTCTTTGTCTTTGCAAATATCATTGATAATTGAAACACTTCTACCAGCAATAATATTTGCAAGTTCTTCCATGCTATCGTTTGCCTCCTCTTCCGTTACATTTTCAACTTCCCCCAACACCATCTGCGCAAAATTATACATCGTATCAAAATCAGAATGTAAAATCATTCTACCTATCGGATTTCCGGTAATTCCAATAATAATAGCAATTCCATCTGCTGAAATTCTCGAAGACGTGTCTTGTTCTACAGAAATTTTGCTATGTACCCCAGCAAGACTGAACAGATTTTGTTGCAATACTTTTACAAAAGGCTTCACGTAAGTTTCTTGTAAAATACTCATATCACCATCAGTAAATCCACACGCAATTTTTAACGTATCAATAAGTTCAGTTGCATTTAACGGTTTTTGTAAAAAAGATGAAATTCCTACTGTTCTTCCTCGCATCATAAGTTTCGCATCCCGCATTGCGCTAATCATTATAATTTTTGCTTTGGGATTAATCTCCAATATCCGCCTGCTACACTCTAACCCATCTGCATCAGGTAGATTCATATCCATAGTTACCGCATCAGGTTTTAGTTCCTTATACATCTCTACCGCTGCTGCGCAGTTTTTAGCAGAGCCGCATATTTCAAAATTAGTTCTCGCCAATACACCTTCTATCATCGCATGACTAATCCGAGAGTCATCTACCACTAATAAGCGAATCTTACGCAACTTTATCACCTGCTTTTCTAATGTTAACTTTTAGTAAACTAAACATCCTTTTCTAAAAAATACTCTGCATTCATTAAAATTACAACCAGTCCATTTCAAATCTTAGACTTTCCAGTTAGATTTCTTTTATTAAAATCATAGATAGAATAGTCAACATTTTCGATGGCCTAAGTCAGCCATAAATGACTTTACCCATTATTTCTTATTAATTTTTTAACAAACGCTCTATTTTTTATATCGTTTGAATTCAATAAACTTCCTATGACTAATTTCCTATTTATAAAAGTTAAACTTTTTTCTTAAAAATCCTGCCGAAAAAGCTCGATGTAGATGAAAAATCTACACAAAAGAAGAAGCATTAAAGCTTTACAATCAGCTTTAATGCTCTTATCTTATTTAAATATTATTTTTGATCTATAATTGCTAAATCGCCTTCCTCACCAGTACGAATTCTTACAGCATTTTCGACATCGTATACAAATATTTTCCCATCGCCAATATGACCTGTATTTAAAACGCGTTTAGCAACTTCTAATACTTTTTCTACTGGAATCTCACAAACTACCGTTTCTATTTTTACCTTTGGTACAAGATTAATTGTATATTCCGTACCACGATAAATTTCCTTATGACCTTTTTGCAATCCACAGCCATATACCTGACTTACCGTCATACCAGCAACACCGATTGCATTTAGAGCTTCTTTTAACTCTTCTAATTTTCCAGGTCTCGTTATTATATCGATTTTCGTAATTTTCCTCATAAAAACTCCTCCTTTTAATTTAATCTATTGACTCTTGAAAGTAACTATTCTTTATTTCCAAACAACGGATTACCTGCAACGAAACTTTGACCATAAGCACGTTCGCCATGTTCGCTAATATCCACGCCAGCGATTTCATCACTTTCATCCACTCTAATTTTCATAAATGCACCAATAATTTTAATTAAAAGTACTGTGCCAACAATTGCTAATACCCATGCAGCAATAACAGAAAGAGTTTGAATAAACAATAAATCTGGATTACCGTAGAATAAGCCATCTGCGCCAGATTCATTTACACTAGTTGTTGCCCAAAGACCAGTTGCAATTGCACCCCAAGTACCACCAATACCATGAACTCCGAATGCATCCAAAGAATCATCATAGCCAAATTTTGCTTTTACTACTGCTACGGAGAAGTAACAAATCGCACCACCGATAAGACCAATTAAAACCGCTGGCATCGGAGTTACAAAACCTGCTGCCGGAGTAATCGCTACAAGACCTGCAACACATCCGCTGGCTGCACCAAATACAGTAGGCTTTCCATTATGCATCCACTCTGCAAAAACCCAAGATACTGTCGCTGCTGCTGCTGCTGCTTGCGTAACAATAAATGCATTTGCAGCAAGACCATTCGCGCCTAAAGCACTACCTGCATTAAAGCCAAACCAACCAAACCAAAGTAAAGTCGCGCCTAAAACAACCATTGGAATATTGTGCGGAAGAATTGGACTCTTACCATAGCCACGTCTTTTCCCAATCATTAAACAAATAACTAATCCAGATACACCGGAAAGAATGTGAATTACTAACCCACCTGCGAAGTCTAGCGCACCTAATTCGGCAAGCCAACCGCCGCCCCATACCCAATGTGCCATTGGGTTATAAATAAGTATAGCCCATAGCAAGATAAATGTCACGAAAGCAGAGAATTTCATTCTTTCTGCAAATGCACCAGTAATTAATGCTGGTGTAATTACTGCAAACATACACTGAAATGCAACAAAAGCAAACTCAGGAATTGTTCCCATCACTGTATGAACATCAATCCCATTTAAACCAATTTTAGATAAATCACCGATAAATCCAGAAATATCACTGCCAAAAGTTAATGTATAGCCAATTAGAACCCATTCAACTGATATAAGTCCAACAATAAAAAAACTTTGCATAATTGTACTCAATACATTCTTATTTCTTACCATACCACCATAGAAAAAACCAAGCCCCGGAGTCATGATGAATACCAATGCTGCACTAATCAATACCCACGCTGTGTCTCCTGTATCAATCACAGACTCACCGTCAGCAGCAAATGCAACTGAAACTGTCATCAAGAACAACACCAAAGTGTTAAATATCGTTGACCATAACTTTTTCATCTTCATTCCCTCTTTTCTTAAAATAAATAAACGTCTGGTAAATTAAACTTTTCGTTTAATTTACCAGACGCCATTGTCTACACATATTCCTTTGTAAAAAATACTGATAACTATCCGCCTCTTTTAATATCAACAAAATCTCACAAACAAGAAAAAGCCTTCTCACCAGTCACAAATCATACTCTGTAACTTGCAAGAAGGCTTCATTGCCATCAAATATCTTGTTGATGTGATTATTATATCCACTAATTCATCTATTGTCAATAAGAACTTTACACTTTTTTCGAAATCCTATTAAATACTTTTCAATAGTGTATACCTGCATAAATTTCTTTTAAAAGTTCCTTCATATCTGCTTCACTTATTTTTACAGGATTAGATTTCGTTGAACCTTGCAGTGCATTGCCCAATAATAGTGTAAAATTATCATAATAGTCCTCTTGCTTAATTCCTATTTCCTTAAATGAATTTGAAATATTTAGGACTTTATTCAATTGACGAATTGCCATAACAAAATCCTCTACGCCAATCGTCTTTGCCAATATATTTAATTTGTCAGCAACCTTTTTACTATGCTGACGATTATATTCAAGAACATAAGGCAGCGCAACAGCATTAATTAATCCATGCCCTTCATTAAATTGTCCACCAATCGCATGCGCAATTCCATGCACCATCCCTAATCCCACATTCGTAAATGCAAAACCGGCTAGAGATTGATAATTATGTACCTTTTCCCGGCTTTCTACGGTTCCTTCCTGATAGGAAATCGGCAAATAACGATAGAGCCCTTCCACTGCGCCGCGTGCCATTACTTCGGTAAAATCATCAAGGTTTTCATTACAATATGCTTCAACCGCATGGGTCATCGCATCCATCCCAGTTTCAGCAACAATGTGCTTAGGCATGGATAATGTAAGTACTGGATCTAAAATTGCAAGATCAGGAATAAATGCATCTGTCTTTAAACCGATTTTGATATTTTTTTCTTTAAAGGTTACTACCGCAGCTCTTGTTACTTCACTTGCTGTTCCAGAAGTCGTCGGAATCGCAATCAATTTTACTTTTTTGCGTTTATCCGGTAACCCTTTTTCTAGTACATTATCAAAGTTTAATTCATCATTCTCATAAAAAACCGTCATCACTTTTGCCGCGTCCATCGGTGATCCACCGCCAATCGCAATGACCAAATCAGGTGAAAATTGCCGCATTTTTTCAACGCCTTCTAAAACACAAAAGGTATCGGGATTTTTGCTAATTCCCGAATGCACCAATGTTTCTGCTCCATTTTTTTGTAAAAGAGCTTCAATCCTTCCGATAACGCCATTTTTCATCATCGAATTACTTCCCGCTACAATAAAAGCCTTTTTCACTGTTATATTTTTCAAATATTCTAATGAGTCTTTTCCTGTAACAAAAGATTCGCCACCAAAAAGTAATCGTTTCATAAATTCACCTCAAACTCTTTCATCATTTAACTATCTACTATTTTTCATTATAGCATAAGAAAAATTCTTTATGACATACCAGTAAAAAAAATCCCTTTTCCCTGACTAAGTATCTCTGCATTTCATTTTATACTGGAATTAAAATTTAACTTGAATTAAAACTTACTTTATTCTTGTAAGCGCGACAAGTGTTTTCTCCCATTGCATTATGTAATCAAATTACATATAATATTTACTATGTTTCATAAATTTTATTGACAAGATAATAAAGCAGACTTGATTCAGGTGGCATTTTGACTGTATCTAAACCCTAGTCATCGGGTCAACACTCTACTTCATGTTCTTTGCAATAATCTTTATGTCAATGTTTTTAAGGGGGACGTTCTTTTTATGGAAAATCAAAATATTCATGTAATCCTATCATTCATCCTCTATTTGGCTGTAATGATGTCAATTGGCGTATACTTTTATCGCCGTACACAGAAAATGTCCGATTACATATTAGGAAGCCGACAACTCGGCGCATGGGTTACTTCTTTAAGTGCAGAAGCATCCGATATGAGCGGTTGGATGCTCATGGGACTTCCTGGCTATGCCTACGTTGCCGGTTTAGGCGCAGGGTGGATTGCTTTGGGTTTAGCACTGGGGACATATGCAAACTGGAGATTCATTGCAAAAAGGTTACGTAAATACACCGAAGCTGCGAATGATTCCTTAACAATGCCAGACTATTTACAAAATCGTTTTCATGACACATCGAGTATTCTCAGAGTGATTTCCGCAGTTTTTATTCTTATCTTCTTTATTATTTACACATCTTCCGGATTTGTTGCGGGAGGTAAACTCTTTAACACCGTATTTGGTATACCTTATGAATACGCTTTGCTATTAGGCGCATTCGTAGTCGTCTTTTATACGTTTGTCGGTGGTTTTATGGCTGTATGTTGGACGGACTTCGTTCAAGGCGTAATGATGTTTTTTGCTATTATTATGGTTCCGTTAGCTGGCGCATATATGTTAGGTGGCATTAGTCCAACTTATGAAGCAATTTACATACTTAACCCCGAATATTTCAACCCGTTTTCTAAGCCAGACGGTTCAATGTTTAGTGTAATTGAAATTATCTCATTATTAGCTTGGGGTCTTGGCTATTTCGGTCAACCACATATTCTCGTACGCTTTATGGCAATTCGTTCATCAGACGAAATCAAACAGGCAACAAAAATTGCCATGACTTGGGTCGTTCTATCGCTTATAGCTTCCGTGCTTGTTGGCTTAGTTGGTAGAGTATTTCTACCAACTGTTTTAGAGGGTACTGATGTAGAAACAGTATTTATGGTAATGACACATCAATTATTCTCACCATTTGTTGCTGGTCTTGTTCTTTCAGCCGTACTTGCTGCAATTATGAGTACTGCATCTTCACAATTGCTCGTTGCAGCATCCGCTTTTGCACAAGATTTTTATAAATCATTAATTCACAAAGAAGCATCAGATAAAGAATTAGTATGGACAAGTCGTACCTCTGTAATCGCAATTTCAATTATTGCAATCAGTCTTGGCTTAAACCCTGATAATCTTGTTTTAGATATGGTTGCTTACGCTTGGGCAGGCTTTGGCGCCGCGTTCGGTCCAGTAATTTTATTATCATTATTTTGGCGTAAGATTACACGTAATGGTGCCCTCGCCGGTATCATCGTCGGTGGATTAACTGTTCTAATCTGGAAACAATTTAGTTGGTTTGGACTATATGAAATCGTTCCTGGCTTTTTCTTCTCCATGCTTGCAATCTATGCGGTTTCACTTATAGACAAAGCTCCAAATGAAAAAACACTTCGAATTTTCGACTCCATAAAATAAATACTACTACTTATAAAATTAAAAGCTACGCTAATTTATTAGCGTAGCTTTTTTATTTATCCGATAAAAGTAAACTTCCATTTGAATCAAGCCTTATTTTATAAGTGCCAAAAATAGATATAAATACTCGAAATAATAATGGAAATAATCATCATCGGAAAGCCAATCAACAAATACTTTACAAATGATAGCTGGTGTCCTTTTTGCGCTGCCATACTAGCAACTACAACATTCGCACTTGCACCAACTAGAGTACCATTTCCACCTAAGCAAGCGCCTAAAGATAAACTCCACCATAAAGGTTCAAGATTCGTAAGTCCCATTGTACTCATTTCTTTAATCATCGGTATCATCGTTGCTACGAATGGAATATTATCAATAAAAGCGGATGCAATTGCACTCATCCATAAAATTAGCATCGCTGTGGCGCTAACATCACCATTTGTCACTTGCATTGCTTCACGCGCCAACATCGCAATTACACCGGTTTCAACCAAAGCCCCAACAAGAATAAACAAACCTGCAAAAAAGAAAATCGCTAACCATTCTATTTTGCTAAAAACTTTTGCAAGCAAGCCTTCATCACGCGAAATCGTAATCGCCATTAATACACTTGCACCAGTTAAAGCTGCTGTTGCCGTTTCTAAATGCAACTGGCTGTGCAAAGCAAACAGCATAATCGTAATAGCTAAGACAAACAAACATTTCTTTAATAATTTAGGATTATTAATTTGACTTTTCTCATTCAAACGTAAAACCTTTGCTTTTAACTCATCTGTCGTATGTAAATCTTTCCGATAAAGAATCATTAAAAGAAACAATGTAACAATTAAAATAACCGTACATACAGTACCTAAATTGACGATAAACGATAAAAAGTCCAATTCCTTTACCGCACTACCAATCATAATATTCGGCGGATCTCCAATTAAGGTTGCCGCCCCACCAATATTTGCAGAAAGAATCTGAGCAATTAAAAATGGTTTAGGTGAAACTTTCAATTGTGAAGTTATACTAAACGTAACCGGGACAGTTAAAAGCACCGTCGTTACATTATCTAAAAACGCAGAACAGAGCGCAGTCAACAGACTTAGAACGACTAAAATTCGAATAGGTTCCCCCTTTACTTTTTTCGCCGCCCATATAGCTAAATAATTAAATAAACCAGTCTCACTCGTAATATTTACAATGATCATCATGCCAATCAATAAGCCAATGGTGTTAAAATCAATATGATGAATTGCCATATCTTGATTTAAAATTCCTAAGAGTATCATAGCTACTGCACCAGTTAAAGCTACAACAGTACGATGTACCTTTTCCGATACAATCAATGTATATGCAGTAACAAATATTACCACTGCTAATAATGCATTGTTTTCCAAACTACCCACTTCCTAATAAATTATTTCATTGTCACCTTATCTATAAAGTAGACTTGATTACAGGTGGAGTTGTTACCCCATCTAAACCTTAGCCACACTTATTGGGAGACTTAGACGATTTTAGGTTCCCTCTATAAAATAAAGTATCTTATAACCAAAGAAGTAAAATTTTTATTTTTGTATGAATCTTCCCATTTATTCCGCTAAATAAATAAGCAAAAATCAACAAATAAAAAGCTGACTATTTTAAGCAATTTAGAGCTAAAATAGTCAGCATCATAATTATTTCTTCTTTTTCTTAAGCGGTACTGCATTTAAAAGAATCTTTTTCTCTTCACGCACTACTTTTATATCGTATTCTACGATACCTTCTTTGTACAACTCTAATTTTAATTCTAATAAAGCTTTGCCAATCTTCTCTTGCAACTCTTTCGTTAAAAAAGCCGTTGACAAATCCTCTTTGTCTTTACCTTTACCTTTAACTTTAGGCTTAGCTTGAGGCTCTTCTTCGGTAGAAAACATCGTTTCAAAAGTTTCTACTTCTTTATAATCTTCAAACATTGCCTTATCAGTTAAATTTTTTGGTATCTTTGCCATTTATATTATCACACTCTTTCCTGTGGCATCTGGTTTAGCTTTTCTTTGCCTTTGCCCAAGAATCACGTAATCCAACAATGCGGTTAAATACAAGTTTATCTTTTGTAGAGTCTTTATCTACACAAAAATAGCCTTGGCGTAAAAATTGATAACGATTACCTGGAGCAGTATAAGCTAAACTTGGTTCAACCATACAGTTTTCTATTACTTCAACTGATTTTTCGTTTAATTGCGCCAAGAAATCTGATGTATTTTCTTCATCATCACTCACTAATAAGTAATCATATAAACGTGCCTCCGCTTGCAAGGCATGACGAGCAGATACCCAATGGAGTGTCCCTTTTACTTTGCGTCCACTATTATGTTGACTTCCACTTTTAGTATCAGGGTCATAGCTACAACGAAGTTCAACAATATTACCAGCTTCATCTTTGATTACTTCTTCACATTTTATAATATACGCATGTTTTAAACGAACTTCTCCACCCGGTTTTAAACGGAAAAATTTCTTTGGCGGTTCTTCCATAAAATCTTCTTGTTCAATATAAATCTCACGACTAAATGGCATCATACGTTTCCCCATCGCAGGGCATTCCGGATTATTCTCAGCCATCATGTATTCCACTTTATCCTCAGGGTAATTTTCAATAACTAATTTTAATGGATGTACTACTGCCATTACACGCTCTGCTGTTTTGTTTAAATCTTCCCGAATACAATGCTCAAGCATTGCAACATCAACAAGGCTATTACTTTTTGCAACACCAATACGGTCACAGAAATCGCGAATTGATTCTGGTGTATATCCACGGCGGCGCAGTCCTGAAATAGTCGGCATGCGAGGATCATCCCAACCCGTTACATACCCACCATCGACAAGCATTCTTAATTTACGTTTGCTCATTACGGTATTTGTTAAATTCAAGCGAGCAAACTCAATTTGTTTTGGGCGAGTGTTTGCATCAAAGCCTAAAGCTTCTAGCGTCCATTCGTAGAGTGGTCTATGATCTTCAAATTCTAAAGTACAAATCGAATGCGTAATGCCTTCTAATGCATCAGAAATAGGATGTGCATAGTCATACATTGGATAAATGCACCAAGCATCTCCTGTACGATGATGTTTCGTATGAGAAATTCGATAAATAATTGGATCACGCAAATTAATATTTGGTGAACTCATATCAATTTTTGCTCTAAGTACCCTTTCTCCATCGGCAAATTCTCCATTTTTCATCCGCATAAATAAATCCAAATTTTCTTCTACACTGCGATTGCGATATGGGCTCTCTTTCCCAGGCTCTGTTAAAGTCCCACGATATTCACGCATTTGTTCTGGTGACAAATCACATACATATGCTTTTCCATCTTTAATCAAACCAATCGTCAATTCAAAAATTCTTTCAAAATAACTGGAAGCATAAAACATTCGATCCTCCCAATCAAAGCCAAGCCATTTTACATCTTCTTGAATAGAATCAACATATTCTACATCTTCTTTCGTTGGATTCGTATCATCAAAGCGAAGATTGCATAGTCCTTGATTATATTTTGCTAAACCAAAATTTAGGCAAATAGATTTTGCATGACCGATATGCAAATAACCATTTGGTTCCGGTGGGAACCGCGTATGAATCCCCTCACTGTATTTACCACTTTTTAAGTCTTCCTCAACAATATTTTGCACAAAATTTGTTGCAATCGTATAGTTTTCTGCCATAAAAACTGCTCCTTTATTTATAAATCCAAAATATAAAATGCAGCAAACCCAATAAAGTAAAACTTAACTCAATCGGATTTTTTACTCCATCTAATTTTTAGTTGACCTTACCTATGAAATTAACCGCTCATCTGTTTCCTGCAAGTATAACTCCCATTTATTAAAAAGCGGGAATCTATGAAGCGCTTATTTGGTTAGATGAGCGCATTAGTTATCAGATAAAAACCAATGCTGTTTTTTCTTCATAAGCCAAAAATATAATATTTTACTAGCTACCGTTAGCTGTCGGATAAAAGGTTAATATTCGAGATAAAATGTAAATTTCCTTCTATTCCTAAAACCCTTTTGCTTTTTTCGTCATATAGTCCCTTAAAACAGCCTCACCTTTTTTAGTAATTTCATTATTGGGGAGATTTTTGATAATCCCATCTGCATACTTCCGTTCTATTAACTTTTGCATCGTCCACGAAAAATTTATATTATACATCCATAGCAAACGTACTAATTTACGATCAGCCGTAGTCTTCATCTGCGCAAAGTCACATTGCTCTCCTTTCAAAAAACCTCGCACAAAGATGGGGCTGTATTCACTACCATCATCAGGCATAATCAAAGGTTCCAGTACGCGATAAATATCAAGCTTATCTGCATCACGAATGATTTTGGCAAAAAAAACTTCTCTCTCATTGCCACCTTCATCAATATTGATTGCATTGTGGTTTGCAATAGCAAATTTAAACACCTGCAAATCTTCTTGATCCAATCGTTTAAGTAATGGTAAATCCTCAATGATACTTAACCCATACAACGCATGATTTACTGAAATTCTATCATTAAATGTTCGATAAACGGTATATTGATGAAACCGTCCAATATCATGAAAAAGACCAATCATTTTCGCTAATAATATATCATGTTCATTTAAATTTAAATATTTCGCCAATTCTCCGCTAATTTTCACAACATAATCCGTATGTTCCTCTTTACGTATAATATTTTCCTGAATGTCCACATCCTCTGTATAAAAGCTTTTAATATACTGCCTAACCCACTGCTGCATCTCTACCAATAAATTTTCCATAAAACAACCCGCCTTTTGCCATAAAATAAACCTTGATTAAGTTGTCTTTTTGACTTTATCTAAATCCTAGTCACTCACATTCAAAATCTTCGTCACGACTAACTCTCACTGGCTGAAAATGTAAATTTTATCACATTTTAACCATCTGATAAACCTAAAAATTTTTAGCCGATTCTATCTTAATATCAAAATGATAAATAATTCTTATTGAAGTATACCTCTAGATTATCTGTAAAACAATATATAAATAGAAAGAATCTCTTGAAATTAAATTTCTACATTTAAAATATTTATCTCTTTTCCACATTCTTTCTTTCCTTTTCAAATGATTAGTAGTATGCTAATGTAGTTAATTTATTTTAAAGAGTTCTAACTTAGAAAATTAAATTTTATTCTCTTCGAAAGGAGTCTTGTTATGGAATTATTATTGTTCTTTCTACTTGGATTAGGGGTAGGAACCTTTGGTACACTTGTCGGTATTGGCGGAGGGCTCATTCTCATTCCAATCTTTTTATTAGTTTTGCACTTTCCTGCCCAACAAGCAATTGGTACATCCCTTACAGTAGTATTTTTCAATGCGCTATCGGGAACTATCGCCTACATTAAACAAAAAAAAGTATATTATGATGCAGCCTTTCGTTTTGCATTAGCAACTCTTCCCGGCGCCTTTCTTGGCAGTTATTTAGCCGACTATTTTACAGGTACTACTTTTAATATGGTCTTTGGGGTATTCTTATTATTCATGGCTATACTCATGTATACAAAATCGTCCTCAAAAAAAGCGGCGGCGGATTTCGATAAAGAAACTTTTACTTATAACCGTATGCTAGGTATCATTATCAGTGCAGGTGTTGGTTTTCTATCTAGTATTTTAGGTATTGGCGGAGGAGTTATTCACGTGCCTCTTATGATTTACGCTTTAGGCTTTCCAACCCATGTCGCAACAGCTACCTCACACTGCGTTTTAGCCGTTTCTTCATTTACTGGCGTAATCTCACATTATATATTAAATCATATTTTAGTCGGTCCCGCGCTCAGCATCGGCATTGGTGCAGTGATTGGTGCTCAAATCGGTGCAAAATTATCAAACAAAACAAAATCAAAAGTAATTATTATTTTACTATCTTGTGCGGTATTTGCTCTAGGGGTAAGATTGATTATATCCGCATTATAAAAAAGTGTCCTTAATCACAAAAATCAGAAGAACTCGTTATCTTCATATGAATTTTAACAAGTTCTTTTTTTTTTGAATTCCATATTCATCATCTACTGCATAAAATAAAGTAACTAAGTAGAATTTATCCAAGGACTAATTCGCTTTAGGACTCTCAGATTCTCTAAACTGGAGTTACACCACAGGGCGCGAATGAGTGACTAAGTCTCTGGATAAGGACGACTAAATTCAGATGAAGTAAAAACTCACCCTGAATCAAGTCTACTTTATAGCTTTACAAGGAGTGATGACTATGCCATCTAAAGATAATCCAGAACTCATTGACTATAATGAAAACGATTTAAGAGAGAATGACCGTCAATTTTTCGGTTTTTTTCCTCTCACCTTAGGTACACTTGCTGCCGCTTCGCTATTCAATAATTTTGGTTGTCGGCCAGTTTCGTTTCATCATCATTGGCGCGACTATTACACCTGCTCACCAAAATATGTTTGCAAACCAGTCCCATACTATCCATAACATCTCCATCTTATAAAAATAAAAACTGCCTTTAGGCAGTTTTTATTTTTATAAGATAACGTACCAATGTAATTAACAATCTCCGTTAGCTATCAGATAAAACTTTTAGCGTAAACAAACTAATTTCAGCTGGACAACCTAAGCGAAATGGAAACCAACTTCCGGCGCCAGTACTTACATACCCATACATTTGCTCCTTTTGATACATTCCGCGCATATACTTATACCGAACTGGTAAAAGAGGTTGTCTTCCAATAGCCACCTGACCACCATGGGTATGCCCAGTTAACGTTAAATCTATATTTTTCTCATACGCATAGTCTATAACAACGGGATGATGGCTCAATAATATTTTTGTCGAGTTTTCCGTAACCCCCAATAAGGCTAAATCTAGCATTTCTTTACTTTTTACAATCTGTTCATTTGCCGTTTCACTCCAAGGATAATCAATGCCTAATAAATAAACAGGTTTTTCACTATTAATAAGTAGTGCGTTTTTATTCCTCAATACTTTAACTTCACTATGCTGAAATGCTGTTTCTAATTTAGGAAAATCGCGAAAATATTCATGATTTCCCCACGAAAAATAAATTCCGTAACGAAATTTAGAAATATATCCATTTAAAACTTCAATCAAGGCGTCAATCATTTTTACATCATCAATCAAGTCACCGGTAATAACAACTACATCTGCACCTTTTTTATATAGCAGTTCAAGAATCTGTGATAATTTTTCAACAGAAAAAAATAATCCAATATGTGCGTCACTAATCTGTCCTATCTTTAATCCATCATTTTGAACGTCTAAATTTTTAATTAAAATGTCATATTCTAAAAACTCTACTTTTTCTCCGCCCAAGAAAGTACCATATCCACTTAACCCAAATGATATAATAGGCAAAGAAACCGCCGCCCCTTGTATAAATTTTCGTCTACTTAAATCTATAGCATCATTCTCTTTAAGCAAATTCCGCAAATAAACTCGCTTTATCCCATGATAAAAAGGTAGCATAAACAGCCCTATTAATTGCCCCATAAACCAAAGAATCGTTATTTTGCTGAGCAACCCTTGAAAAGGAAATACATCCAGCTTTCCTCTTGTCAATATTATTCCACCTACAGCAATAATATTGATTAACCAAAAAAACGACTTTAATGTTTTATTCCGATAACAGGGGAAAACTTTACATAATAAAGTAATAAATAAATACGCAATTCCAAGCGCTATCCCAATTAGAATTCCAATGAAATAAATTGACGGTCCGTTCACAATAGCCTCCATTTTTACAACATATTATTATCAGTTTATCCGATAACTATCCCGCTCTACGACTCCTAACTTCTATAAATAGGAGCTATACCCTACAAATAACTAACTTTCTGGATAAGGTCTGCTAAGATTCAAATGGAATGAAAACTCCACTTGAATCAAGTCTTACTTTATATTATGTACAAATCATTTATTTTTAATATTAAGTGTAAAAAAAGAGAATCGACGACTGCCGATTCTATAAATAACATATGTTTATTTTTATAATTTTTTATTTATTATACCTTATACCTCGCCGCGTAAATGAGCCAGTTCAGCCTGCTTCTCACAATAATACCATCTTATCGATTTCCCGATAGCACAACGGACTGCATCCAGTTTACCTTGCAAAGCAAGCTTTTTTAACCTACTTGCATCAAACCCACTGACTGATAAATAACTTGCGGAAATGAATCCATGACTCTTCAAAAGATTACGATAGCTGGCGCTATCCTTGCGGTCCATTTCAATGCTTTTTATTGCCATACTGCTCCCCCCATCATATAAATCATGAGATACCAATATAGCCCATTTACTTTAGGTACGCCTATATTATACAACAAAAATATTTATTTGTACACTACTTTTCTCTTTATTTGTACACTACTTTTCTCTTTATTTGTACACTACTTTTCTCTTTATTTGTAAATTCTTTTAAAAAATACTATATACTATTAAAATTATCCTTTAATTTTTCTTTGCTATCCCTAAAGAAAAAGCAATGTGATTACAAAATATCACATTGCTTATATTTCTATCTAAATCTTTCTACATATTCTTTTAAATCATTTGCGCCCTTTGTGACCGTTTCTAAACTAGAAGTGATTTCTTCTGTAGATGCAGCTTGTTCCTCACTAATTGCACCTGTTCCTTCAATTGCACGTGCAATCGAAGATACAGCCTGGCTCATTTCGTGCAAAGTTTTTTGAATTCTTTTCGTTGCTTCCTGCGATTGTTCAGCTAATTTACGCACTTCTTCTGCAACTACAGCAAAGCCTCTACCTTGTTCTCCTGCTCTAGCAGCCTCAATTGCCGCGTTTAAACCCAATAAATTAGTTTGTTGCGCAATCGTATTAATATAATCAATTACTTGCGTCGTTTCATTATTTTTTACCATTAACTCATTTGCTAATTTGATTGCCTCTTGCCCAGCTTGTGCCAATTCAGTTGCACTCATTGCAACTTGCTCTACAGCAATATAAGCCTGCTCCGTTGAAGTTGCAAGGTTTTCAACAGTACTAATCAAATCGTTATTGTCTCCCGTATCAATCCCTGAACTTAAAGTTCCTATAACCTTTTTATCTTTTCCATAAATCGGAGTAAAAACTGTCTTTATAGGATAACCATAAACTTCTTTAGGTATATCTTCAAAAGTTTCTTTTCCTGAATCAATACATTTCGCAATTGTTGGAATCCCCGCAATCGGTTTACCAGCCGGCAAATCAAGTTCGAAATTTTTCGCGCGATGATAACCAAGGTATTCCTTTAAGTCTGTTAACCCAACAGCCATATCTTCACGAACAATTTTATTCATATAAGGAAGAACAATCTTAAACGCCTCCAAAATCTCCTCATTTGAATACTGCTTTTTCTCTCCTACCTCCATTTGAATTCCTCCTCCATATTCTCCTCATCTCTATATACTGGAAACTCTTTATCAAACGAATATAACTAAGTATGTATATTGGGGGCATCAAAGTACTATTCTTTATTTCGTTGTTAATTGTAAAATTCCCTCTTTTTTCATATCGATATCGTCTACATTTTATTACTAAAAAACAAAAAACCTACATCATTGTAGGTTTTATTCTCTATCTGGTGCGGCCGAGAGGATTTGAACCTCCACGAGATTGCTCTCACTAGCGCCTGAAGCTAGCGTGTCTGCCGTTCCACCACGACCGCATTACGTATTTATTTATAAATAAAAAACACCATCTTACTAACGT
>UMGT01018197.1_pt1 | contig 17068 bp, 10 predicted proteins | sample 1965351 | NCBI WGS metagenome assembly UMGT01 (sample SAMEA4836080, study PRJEB28245) | human gut metagenome | biome: gut microbiome; material: fecal sample | place: Denmark | collected 2008 | reverse complement strand
GGAACTTCCAATTTTAAAGACACAAAAAAATTTACGCCCTCTCTGTCGGAAATAATCTTCCGGTCTCAACGTACCCACTCTTTAGCCATTTTCGCAGAATATCTCTGTCCATTGGGATATGGTTCAGTATCCATTCGTGGCTGATGTTATCAAAACAGCCTTTAATGTCTCCTTCCAGCACCCATTTCGGGGATTTTGCTTTATTCAGACAGGTAAAACACTGTTCGATTGCATCCTGTACGCATCTCTTTGCCCTAAATCCATAGGAGTTAGGGTCAGCAGTGATTTCCGCAATCGGTTCCAGTGCAAATTTATATAATGTCTGCATCGCCCTATCCTTCATACATGGGATACTGAGCGGCCTCATTTTTCCGTTCTTTTTCGGGATATATACCCTCTTTAACGGTAATGGTTTATAGCCTCTGCGTTTTAAACTGAGAATTGCTTCATATTTTAATTTGGAAGTAGACCATAAGATTTTGTCTACACCTGCTGTCTTTTTGCCTTTGTTACTCGTTACTCTTTTTACGGCTAATGCACGTCCGTAGAAAGAGTGCGTGAGCAGCCATTGCAAAGATTTTACTTTGCCGGTTCTGCCCTGTTGATGAGCCTTTACGATACGCATTTGCAGTTTTTTAACGTATGCATTCGCTTTGTTCCAGTCAATGCTGTTCCATGCCTTTGCAACGTCAGAAGTCGCACACATTTTCATGTTCATTTGCCTTACTCCTTTCAAAAATTCTATAAACTCTCTCGTAATTAAGCACCCTGCGGAATTCTGCTCCCCTTTCGGGTGGGGCAAATTTTGAACCCCTATCCGTCCTCATTACAAGGTCGGCATTCGCTTCCTCCGCAATCCTTTACCCGCATTCCCAACGGCTTTCCTTACGGTCCGCTTGCCTTTGCAGGCGAGAATGCGGGCTTGACACGTTCCACTTAATCAACAATTATTGATAGTTTAGGTTCCATCTCTACTCCGGCAGTCTTATGTCCGTGTATTCCTATCGTGGAGAGGAATATCCAACTGCACACCTTTTGGTTCAAGCCTATCAGCTACTTTGGCTTGTTCAGCCTTAACGAAGCTTACGGTGATTCAGTTAATTAACCATGCTATCAGAAAGCCTGCACCCTAACCGCCTTGTAGCTGGCAGTTTCGCTTCTCCCTCACGGGATTTGCTCCAAATAGGGTTCCGTATATATCCGCTTCCGAACAATGCCATTACTGGCAAAGCCGGGGATATTGGCTTCATCCAACGGAATGGATGGTTTGGTCGGAGTTACCGCCAAACAGTTAAATTAAGCGACTTCGTGTCGCACCCACATGTAACTGTCGAAGGTTCCTTCCGTCACATACCGATAGATATGCACTTTCTTATTCCTATTGCCCTGACGGATGATACGCCCTTCCCTTTGTTCTAGGTCAGAAGGCTTCCATCCTACATCCAGATGATGCAGGGCAATCAGACGGTCCTGCACGTTGGTCCCGGCACCCATTTTTTCCGACAGGTTGACCGTATAATAAGCTGCGAAATCCCCATGTATGGTCACAGCTTTATCTTCCAGCCATTCCCTGTTCTTTTCCGGGTCGCACATCCTGATCTGCAGCTTGTCCTTGACATTCCCGTAATCCATCATGCCATTTACATCAACGTCCAGCTCCGTATCCATTTTTTCAATCCAGAGGTCTGCCACATCCCCTACACATGCATCCGGACTTTTCCCGTTCCGGTATTCCTGGTAAAAGGAATCCAGATATACATTCGGTGTGATATTGGTGTCTTTTGCGGGAATGACCACCGCCGTCAGTGTCAGCCCGTTTTTCTTTACTACTTCCTGCAGATGGATATTGGCATCCGCATATTTTTCCGGAAGATAGTCCTTCACATTGTCCTTCACATATTCAAAAAAATCTTTTCTGTTCATCATACGCAATTACCCCCTTCTGATCATGTGCTGGTTCATTCTCTTTTTGTTGACTGCCTGCTCTGCTTTTTTCTGGTATGCCATCATTCTCTTGAATGATCTCTCCTGCATTTCTCTCCCCGCCTGCACTGTGTTCATTGTTTTCTTCATATTCTTTACCTGTCCTTTCTTGATTTTGCTATGATAAAAGGGAGCCTCAAATTAAGGCTCCCTGCTCATATAAGATTTCTATTTTCTTTTTCTCTTTCTTCTGGCTGCCAGAAGTCCGGCAATGCCGCTTACAGATACTGCCAGCAATAACACCGGAAGCAAGAGATTTGTCTCATCCCCGGTCTTCGGGTTACCGGCTGACGGTGTTCCCGGTGTGCCCTCTGTTGTCTGTGGCACTTCCGGCTTGTCATTTGTCAGATCAAAGGTCACTTCCACAATCGGTGTGCTGTCATCTTTGTAGGCAAATACCACCTCATGCTCAGTTTCATCCAGTGTATATCCATCCAACGTCTTGGTTTCCACCAGATAATATTTCTTCTCACCGGCATATTTACCGTCTTTGTAATCTGCTATCTCATAAAGGCTGCTCTCCGCATGACCGGCAGCATCCGTCTTTAAGGTCTCCAGTACCTTCCCTTTGCTGTCACGGAGTTCAAATTCCACGCCTTTTAATGGCTCTCCGGTTTCCTTATCTGTTTTATTCAGGATCACTTTACCTTTTGCGGTATCATCCTTCATAACAACCGTCTGGATCTCACCGGTATCTTTCACTTCAAAGGAGACATCTGCTGTCAGGATAAATCCTTTCGGTGCCTGTTCCTCCCTGAGTGTATATTTGCCAATCGGAAGCTTCTCCACATAATGCGGCTCCTCTGTGGAAGTCCAGCTTTCCACTACCTGGTCATTTTCATCCAGGATCGTAAGCTTCGCACCCGGAATCTCCTGGTCTCCGGTGATATCCGTTTTGCTGATCTGTACCTTTGTCACATCATCCTTCATTTCATGCTTCTGGATTTCTGCAGTATTCTCAATGGTAAATTCGATGCTTTCTGCAGTTACATATCCATCTGCAGGTTTGGTTTCTGCCATTGTGTAGGTTTTGCCGACTACCAGTTCTTTGATCACATGGGCTTCTTCTGCGGATACCCATTCATCCACCACATTGCCGTCCTCATCGGTCACTTTCAGGTGGGCACCCGGAAGCTCATCCCCTGTTGTCAGGTCAGATTTTGTCAGTTCCACGGTTGTAGCCTCATTTTCAAAGGTAAAATCATAGCTTACCTCTGCCTGATCCGCACCGGCATATTCAAAAGTAAAATCCTGTTCCTCATTGGTGGTCACAAAACCATCCGGGGCATACAACTCCTTCACATAATATTTTCCGTCTACCGGCAGGTCTGCCGTAAAGGCGATCTGACCGTTTTCATCCGTTGTCTTAAGCTCAATGAGCGTATCTGCTTCCATCAGGACATCACCGTTGGCATTTTTGATATCCTCCCTTGTAAACAATCCAAAGATACCGCCTGCCAGAACTCGTTCGGTACCTTTTTCCTTTTTCAGGACGGTCACTTTGACTTTCTGGCGGTTATTCTGCCATGCTTCATCATACGTTACCACCGGGGTATCCTGGTCACGGTAACTTAAATCCACATATCTTGGCTCTCCATCCAGCACATAACCATGGGCAGTTTCTGCCTCTTTCACATAGTATTTTCCAACCGGGAGATTCCCAAGCTGTGCAATACCATTGGTATCTGTGGTAATGGTTCCCACCAGTTCATCTGCTTTGAAGTAATCTTCGCTGACACCATCTGCCGCTTTGATATCTTCTGCAGCATAAACGTGAAAGGTAACTTCGGTAAGGCTTCCGGTGATATACTCAAACAGATGCTCCACCGTGCCTTTTGCGTTATCCAAAAGCGTTACTTTATCCAGGAATTCACCCTTTTTGTTGATGATCAGAAGCCCAGTCGGCACTTCATCCTTCATTTCAACCTTCTGGACATCGCCATTGTCTTCCACGGTAAATTCCACATCCGTTGCTTTCAGGTATCCATATGGGGCAAATTCTTCCCGGAGTGTGTAAGTCTCACCTGCCACCAGACGTTTGATCACATGCGGGGCATCCTTAACAGAAGTCCATTCATCCACAACATTCCCATCTTTATCCAGCACTTTCAGGCTTGCACCATCCAGTTCTGTTCCAGTGGTAATGTCAGATTTTGCGATCTCCACTGTGGTTGGCTGGTTTTTCTTTACGGCTTTCAAAACAACCGTTTCCACATCCTGTCCCTGATAGGAAGCATCAAAGTTCAGGACCTCATTGGAAGATACATACCCTGCCGGAGCTTTCAGCTCTTTCACATAGTAGCTTCCAAGCGGAAGATCCAGTGTACAGCCTGCCTGTCCCTTCTCATCCGAAGTCATTTCCTGAAGGAGGGTATCTGCCTCAACAATTACTTTACCGTCTGCGGTAATATCTTCTTTATTGTAGATACCAAATACGGCTCCTGCCACAACAGCACTATTTTCTGCATCCTGTTTTTCAACCGTAATCGCTACCTTTTGTCTCTCATCACCGACCGTCACTTCCTGCTCTACCACCGGAGTATCCTGACCTTCATAGACAAAGACAACTTCTGCAGCCTCCGGATTTAACACAAACCCTTCCGGGGCTGTTTTTTCCACCACCCGGTAAGCACCAAGCGGAAGGTTTTCTGCCACTGCCATTCCATCCTCACCGGTTGTGATCGTAGTCACCAGTGTATCCTTTGCATAAACTACCATGCGGTTTCCATCTGCGTCCTTCTGGTAATCCGGGGAGTAAATATCCTCCGCTGCATACACCTCAAAGACGGCATCTTTCAGGAACTGCTCTTCGTAAATGAAATCCTTATTAAATCCAGCAAGCATCTCACCTTTTTTGTAAACAGTCAGCTTTCCTTTAACCGGATGGTTTTCGTAATCTACTTCAATCACCACATCCCCGCTGACAGAATCCATCTGGTATGCAGTATTGGAATCCACTGCGATCTCCACGTAATTCTGGTTTAAGGTATAGCCATCCGGGGCTGTCACTTCCTCGATCCGGTAATGTCCGATGCTTAAATTGTTCGGAAGGATCAGATAACCCTGGCTGTCCGTGAAGTAGGATTTGTGGGTAACAGTGGTCGGGTAAGTCGTAACCTGTTCCACATATTTCTTATGGTCCAGGTCATAAATCTTAAATTCTGTACCTGCCACCAGCACCGGTCTCTTTGTTTCATCGTCTTTCTTCACGATCTTTAACTTTGCTTTAAATTCATCATCCAGAAGGATCCGCCAGATCTGCGGCTCATCCGGATGGTTTTCACTGATGGTAACAAGAAAGTCATCCACCGGCTTATAATTGTGAGGTGTTGTTGTTTCCTTTACAAGGTAAGTACCATACGGAAGCGGGATGCTGCAGGCATAACCTTTGGCATCAGTAAACATTTCTGTTTTTCCATCTGCGGTCAGCACTACCGGCTTGGCAGATGCAAAATCGTAACTGCCGTCCGGATTAGTCTTTAAGCTGCTCTTTAAATAAGCAGTAAATCCGGCACCTTTTAACAGGTCTGCGTCTGTCTTTCCATTGTTCGCCGCTTTAATCACCTGGAACGGCTGTTTCATGACCTGTTCCGAAGATTCCGTACTGCGCTCCACAGTTTTTACAAGGTCTCCCTCATAACTGCATTCCAGATCATACTCACCCTCGTCGATCAGGTATCCGGTCGGCGGTGTGATCTCTTTCACATAGTATTTTCCAAGGTACAGGTCTACTACAGAAGCATCACCCTTTTTATCAACCGTCATGGTTGCTACCTGGCTTCCTGCTTTATAGAGGATGCCAGTCTTTCCATCCGGATGAATGATGTTTTCCCTTGCATACACTCCATAAACAGCGCCTTCAAAGGTAGCATCCCCCTGTGCTTCCTTTCCGGTCTCTTTATCTTTCTTGACCAGATGGATCGTCGCATTGACACGTTCATTTTCAAACGTATGGGTAAATGCGACGGATGCCTGTTTATCATTGGTGTACTGAAATCTGAAAGAGAATACATCCTCACTATTTCGGAAATAATTTGCCGGTGCCTGCAGCTCTTTCACATAATAGCTGTGGTTGATCGGCAGGTCTGCCTGATATACGGCATTGCCATCGGTTCCGGTTGTTGCTTTTTCAATCAGGGTATCTTTTCCCACCACAACATTCCCGGATACATCAGCGATATCCTCTGCCGCATACAGTCCGTAAATTCCTCCGGACAGCGGGTTCTTTGTGGTATCGTCCTGTTTCACCACAGATACGCTTGCCTTCTGGCGGTCATTGGCAAAGGTCACATTTCCTACTGCCACTTCCACGTTCTGCCCTGCATAGCTTAAGGTGACGGTTTTGGATTCCCCTTTGCACACATAATCTGCCGGGGCTTTCGTTTCTGTTACAACGTAAGTGCCAAGATGCAGGTTCTTAAGGGTTGCACTGCCATCCTCACCGGTGGTCAGCCCCTCTTTTACCAGGGCACCCTTTTGGAAAATAACCCTTCCATCTGCCGCTTTGATATCCGCTCCGGCATACACGTTATAAACAGCGCCTTTCAATCTCTGTTTTGTGTACTGGAACACCACGCCGGAATCTGTAACAGAAGCACCGGTCAGCACTTCCCCTTCCTTGTAAACGGTCAGGTCTGCAAACTGTTCCTTGTCAGTTACGTCTTTCTTTGTAGTCCCGCCGATGACCAGGTTGATCCCATAGGCTTTGGTATCCAGCACATATCCGTTCGGTACGGAAATCTCTTTCAGGTACACGGTATTCTGTGTCTTTTCAATCGTGATACTGGATGCACCATTGGCATCGGTTGCAGGCATCTTTGCGATCAGGTTTTTTCCTGCTTCATCACTGTAAATGCCATAGACCGCACCGGCTACCTTCGCATTGCTTCCGGCATCCTTTTTCACGATCTCAATCTTTGCCATCTTCACCCATTCCACACTGAAATCCACATACTTCTCATCTGTGACACCTTCTCCAAATACCAGTGCCAGGTCCTGTGTAGATGACCCTGTGGTGATCTTATAAGCAGAATAATCCTTGGTAATGCTTCCTTTCATGGTCACTTCCCAGGAGCCGCTTACATCTTCCGCCTGTGTCAGAGGTGCGGAAAGATAAAACTTTGTGCCGCCGGACACTTCTACGCTTGCCCCTGCTGCACTGGTCTTTCCGGTTGAAACGTTGTGGAATTTCACGCCGGATGGAAGCTTCATCGTAATGGTCTGAAGCGCATCTGCCTTAAAAGTGATTTCTTCCGTTCTCTGGGAATTGCCGTCAATATAGGCTTTTACCTTCGCATTGGAAAATGACATCGCCACGTCCGGGATCTCCGGCTGGCTCACACAGTAGTTATAGAGTTCCATGGCCAGCGCCTGTCCGGTGGAGTTGGTGCCGGAAAAGGCATCACTGCTTCCATTTGCATAAGCGGCTGCCAGATGGGTAATGATAAAACGCTTTCCGGTAGAAAAATCCGGATGCTTTTCTGCGAAAAATCCTTCATCCCCGCTGGCTTTTGTACCGTAGTAGCAGACTTTCGCTAAGGTCTTTCCGTCACTGAGCTTTGTGATCGTATAAGTTCCATCCCCCGGCCCCGGCTTGGATGGCTGTACGCAATAGGCAGTAGCAGTAACATCACCAAACTTTACGGTATAAGGTGCAGTCAGGTAAGAACCCAGACCATAATCCGCATAATAGTAATATGCCCCTCTGGTTACACTGACGGAAGTCGTGGATCTGGCACTTGCAAATAGTGCCTGTGCCTGAAACTGTACCGTCTCCCCTTCTTCCAGGCTCAGCATATCAATTCCCTGCTCTTCGCCCTGTTCCAGTACATCGGATACGGAAAGCCCGGTCTCCGGGTCAACGGTTTCCTGCTCTTCGCTTTCTTCCAGTGCTGCATCCAGTTCCTCTTCCGGAAGAACTTCGGCGCTTTCTACTGTTTCCGTTTCTGGTTCAGCCTCTGTAACTGGTTCTGTGGCAGCTTCCGTCTCCATGGAAGTTTCTGTTGTTTCACTCTCTTCTGCAGATAACGTCTGCAAGTCTGCCTCCCCGTCATCTGATGTTTCCTCTGTACCGCCGGAACCGGCATCTTCGCCGCCTCCTTCTGAAGCAGCCTGCACTTCTGTTTCCGCCTCTTTAACGATCAGGTTCCTGCTGATCTGGTACTTCGGATGTGCCTCATTGACCGGCTCCACATAGTAGACGGCTTTATAACTGTCTGCGTGGTCTAAAGCAAAATCCTTTCCCTCTTCATTCTTAGCTTCCTCAAAAGTGACTTTTACTTTTTTGTCATCTTTGATCTCCAGCCCGGTAAAATCACAGGTGACATCAAATTCACTGCCAACAGTAATTTCATAATCTTTGGCTTTTACCACTTCATCTTCGTCCAGCAGGTTCTTGACCTCTTCATAAAGGGGCGGCTTTTCTTCCGCTTTGGGTTCTGCCGCATACGCTGTCATGGGCGATAACACCGTGGATAACAACGTCATCCCTGCCAGAAATCCGGATACAAGTTTCCTTAAATTTCCTGTTCTTCTCATAGATCATGTCCTCTCTTTCATTTTTTATATGAAAACAGACAGCCTTTTAGCTGCCTGGTTCCCAACTACCGCTGGGGAAAATGCAGGTTAAACTGCGCTTTTCCCTCTCCATCGGCTACCATTTCTACAGTAGCTTCATAACTTTTCCCGCTTCTTTTCGATACCAGGTCTTTGTAATGGACTTTGCCGTTCTTCAGGAATTTTTTTGCCGTTGCTTTGTCCATCTTTTTCCCCTGGCTTGCAAGGAAACGGTCATCCTTCCACAAAGAAAAGCGGCATTCCTGCCCGGTACAGTAATAATTCTTCTTACCTTCCCGGACATCACTTCCACAGACCGGACATTTCCCGATCACTTCTCCCCTGACGGTTCCCGGAAAACGGCTGCTCTCCTCCTCTGAAATCGAATGGTAACGGGAAATCAATCCTCCCAGCATATCCGTGATCCCATTTAAGAAATGCTCTGCCGTCTCTGTCCCCTGTGCGATATGGTTTAATGCCATCTCCCACTCCGCTGTCATCTTCGGAGACTTGATCTCATCCGGAAGGACTGTGACCAGTACATTCCCCGCATCTGTCGGCACCAGATTCTTCTTTTCCCTTTTTACAAAGCCGGACTGGATGAGTTTTTCAATGATCCCGGCTCTCGTTGCCGGTGTACCAAGCCCCTTCTTTTCCGTATCCTCTGTCAGGTCTTCATTGCCTGCCCGCTCCATCGCCGCCAGAAGAGTGTCTTCCGTATACTGACGGGGCGGCTGGGTAAAGTTTTCTGAAACAGAAGTGCTGCATGGACCGATATTCCTTCCAAGGTAAAGGTCAAATTCCGCTTCCTGTTCCGGTTCCCTGACGCCAAGAAACTGTTTCAGTTTCTTCTCTATCTCCTGGAACCCTTCCTGCTTTGTCTTCCTTGCATTGAAATAAAACGTATGGAAGTTGCAGGTCAGCTGGCACTTATGGGTCTCATAAATATAGGGATCCGCCGTTGCGGTGAGTACCCTTGCACTGATCAGATACAGGATGTTCCGCTCCCTTTCTTTCAGCTTCTGAAGGTCTGCTTTCTCCACTTCCGAAGTGGGAATGATCGCATGATGGTCTGATACCTTTTTAGAGTTCAGTACTTTAGAAATATCCGGTTCATACGCAATCCCCTCCGCAAAAGGCATCCTGGATAACAGCAACTGAATAAGCTGTTTATGTTCCCCATCTCATCCGTCAGATACTGGCTGTCCGTCCTTGGATACGTCACCAGCTTCTTTTCATACATCTCCTGAACAGAATCCAACGTCTGCTGTGCCGTGTAACCAAAGATCCGGTTGGCATCCCGCTGAAGAGAAGTCAGGTCATACAGTTTCGGTGCCCGTACGGTTTTCGTCTGCACGTCTTCTTTCTCCACCTGACACATGCGTTCGCTGCAGTCGGCAGCCACCTGATCCGCTTCTTCCTTTTTCTGGAAATGCTCAGAGACAGCATCAAACTCCCCGAATGTTAAGTGGGCTACATAATATTTTTCTTTTACAAACTCCTTCACCTTCTGGTTCCTGTCCACGATCATGGCAAGGGTCGGGGTCTGCACCCTGCCCACTTTCAGGTTCTGGTTATAAAGGACAGAGAAAAGACGGCTCGCATTGATCCCCACCAGCCAGTCTGCTTTTGCCCTGCATAAGGCTGACTGATAAAGGTCTTCATAACACGAACCGTCTTTCAACGATGCAAACCCTTCTTTAATTGCACGTTCTTCCATGGATGAGATCCAGAGCCTTTTGACCGGCTTTTTGCATCCTGCCTGCTCATAGACCAGACGGAAGATCAACTCCCCTTCCCTTCCGGCATCTGTGGCACAGATAACCTCATCCACTTCTTTGCTGTTCATCAGTTTCTTTAAAATCTGGAACTGCTTCTTTGTCCCGTCAAGGACTTTCCTTTTCCATTCTTCCGGTATGATCGGGAGGTCTTCATATCTCCATTTTTTGTAACGTTCATCATATTCCGATGCGTCACAGAATGCTACGAGATGCCCGACGCACCACGATATCAGATACTCCTTTCCCTCCACATATCCGTCTTTCCGTTCCCTGGCTCCGACCACTTTCGCCAGAGCCATCCCAACAGACGGCTTTTCTGCAATCACTAACTTCATCTCACTCATCCTTTCTGCTTTCCATTTCAATATCGGATTCTACTTCATTCCCCCAGACATCCCATCCGGGTGTCTTCTGCCTGGCAAACAGCTCAATTCGGGGCACATCTCCCATCAGCTGCACGATCCTCTCCCTTGCTTCCTGCGGCTTTTTGCTGTGTTCCTCGATGTGGGATACAATCACCTGATGCACTCCGGCAGACTGCCGTTTCGGTGAACCTCTGGTTGCCAGGATACAGAATTCGGCATTGCTCCTTGTCCAGTAACCCATTCCCCAGAACAGGCTGTCCGCTTTCTTATTCTGCTTGATCCAGACAAAAGCAATGGTCTTATACTGGAATCCCCATGCCTGCAGGACGGAAAGCCCTTCCAGCAGGCACGGAACCGTCACCCACAAAAACAGGGCACAATCCTTTTCTGCCAGCTCCGCCACCGGCAGGGCACGGATCTCATCAATCCTCATTGTGGGGTAATGGCTCTCTGCACTCTGCCCTAATCCTTTTTTGGAATACACACGGTACTGCCACGGCGGATCTGCATAGATAACCGGATATTTTTTCATCTGCATCAAAACACCCCATTATGATTCCTCCTCATCTTCCAGGACTTCCTCTGGATCCTCTTCATCCGGAAGTGTCTCTTCTTCCGCATCATCCGGTTCCGCAGGTTCTTCCGCTTCTTCGGTCTCATCATCCTCATATTCATCCTCATCATCGTATTCATGCTTCGGCTTATAGACCTTGAAGTAATATCCGGCACCCAACGCACCTGCAGCTGCCAGCCCGATCAAAAGATAGGAACCCACCGGGGATTTATCCTCCGGCATCTGCACTTCCTCTGTTTCCGGCTCTTCCTCTTCCGGCTCCTGCGTCGGCTCCGGTTCCTCTGTTTCCGGTTCTGCATACACAGTATCTACTTCCGGAAGCGTTACCGTATCGGAAAGCGTGAAGTTCATCAGGTCTTTTTCACTGACTTCCGTCAGGAAATACACATTGTCCTGTGACTTGGAATTATCGATGACCAGATAAAACACCTTGCCGCTTTTGGTGGAAATGGTGTAAAACTCTTTCGTCCCTTCCGTTGCTGTCTGGGTAATGTTTTCTGCATCTTCCCCGGTTGCTGCCAGTTCTTCTTCAATCCCCGTCACAGTACGTTCATCCACGGTTCCCCTTGCCTCCGTCGGTTCCGATGCCTGTGCGTCCTGCGGAAGCGGGGATGTGGTCGTTTCTTCCGTTGTGGCAGCACTGCCAGTGGTACTCATATCGCTGTTCGCTGTATTCTGCTGTTGTGCCTGACGTACCGCCCATTCATAATACGGGTTCTGGAGGGTGTACTTATCGGAAGTATTCCCGGCACCATCCGTCACCGTGATCTCGATCTGCTTTGTGGTAAAGTCCTTCTGTGTGAGCTGGACCTTCAGTTTTCCATCCGAAAGCTCCGTGTAGGTAGTACCGTTGACAGTTACCGCAGAGATCCCGGATACCGCATCATTTCCCTGGATGGTCAGCACACCATCCGTAAGGGAGGCAGAAAGCGTTGGTTTTTCCGTATCATAACAGCGGATGGAACGGTTCTGTTCATACACCGTCCCTTCTGCATCCGTCACCCGCACATAGACCGTCTGGTTTCCGTTGATTGTAATGCTTCTGGACTCCGTAACGTCCTGCCAGCTCCCATCTTTCCCAGCCTTTGCTTCGATTTTTGCGACTTTAAAGCCTTCCCCCATCTGGCTGGCATCTACAGTAATGGAAACAGAAGTATCTCCCTGTTTCCACCCGCCCGGCTTTTCAATGGCGATGGCAGGGTTTGTGCTCTCCGCCGCATAAATGCTCTGGGCAGAAAAGAACGGGGTTGCCATACATAAAAATGTGGTAACTGCAAAAACGCCTCTTTTTACGTTACTGCCCCATTTCCTGTGCTGCCCCGATGCCTTCTGTTCTTTCATTTTCTCTAAATTCATCATCAGCTCTTGTTTCCTCCTTCTGGAATCCTGCCAGTGTCGGCAGTTCCGTTTTCATTCTCTCCCGGAACGCATTCAGTTCCGGTATGGTCATATCCATGCCACGGATGATCCGCACAATTTCCAAATTCTCCGCTTCTGTCTTTGCCGCTTCCGCAGCCTTAAACCGCTTCAGGTCTGCTTCATACCGTGCCCTGGATGCCTCCATTTTTCCCTTTGCCTTTTCATAATCGGCAACTGCTTTTTCAAGGCTCTTCATACTGCTCCTTTCCGGGCGGCATGACCACCGCCCTTTTTTACCATCTTCCAAATCCATAAAAATGGCTCTGCCAGTAGGATGAATAAATGGATGTGTACTGTACCGGATGCCCGCAGTGGATCATCTGACCGCCGCCTACATAGATACCGATATGCGTTACCGGCACACCTGCATTATAGGTTCCGGTAAAGAAGATCAAGTCTCCCGGCTGGACATCAGACTCTGATACCGGTGTACAGATATCATAAAGCCCCTGGGCAGTCAGCCTTCCGGTATTCCTTACCCCTGAATGGGTCAGGCAGTAACTTACAAAACCGGAACAGTCAAACCCGCTTGGGGAATATCCGCCCCATACATACGGGGTTCCCAGATATCTGGCTGCTTCCTGCAGTAGCCTCTGTGCTGCTTCACTGGTGTACTCATTTCCACCAAAAATGGTTCCTTCCCCTGTTTCCAGATAGAAGATCGGGTTCATCCGTTCCCCGTTTTTGAGAAGTTCCATGTGGAGATGGCTTCCTGTGGAATTGCCGGTATTTCCTGCAATCCCTATCACATCCCCTTTGGTAATGGCAGCCCCAGCGGAAACGCTTCTGCTTTTCAGATGTGCATACCGCAGTTCATAGCCTTTGCTGTCTTTGATCACCACATAATTGCCATAGCTGTCATTATAGGCAGAAGTTGTTACCGTACCGGTCAGCCCTGCCAGTACCTCCGTACCTTCCGGCACCCCGATATCCACTCCATTGTGGAGCTGGTTGGCACCGGAGATTGGATGGATCCGGTATCCGTAATAGCTGCTAACGTTGTAATACCAGTTGAAATCAAATGGTGTCCCGAACATCTGCAGGTTGCCCTTTGTTTCGTTATAGGCGGCAAACAGTTCCCTCTGGAAAATCCCCAGACGGCTCTGGCAGATGCCCGTCAGGCTGCTGGAATTTAACGTCACATTCAAAACATCCACATCCCTGGTACGTGTCACTTCCACCTCCCGGCTTCCATTATCATCCGCAAGGAAACACTCCCAGGTCTGATGCCCATGTGCGGATGCCGCCGAATGGCTGTCATAATACACATCAAACTGGACACCGTAACGTGCAAATGCCCCGGTATCTTCTACCGTGTATTCCACACCATTCATGACCACCTTTGTCCCCATTGGAACAAAGGGGTTGGACGCATCTACCGCAAGGGTATGGTTCGCTGTCGGGTACACCCCGGACGCCGTCGGTCCTCCTGACCAGATGCCACAGCAGATCGGGCAGTTGCAGTAACCGCTTGTCACAACATTTCCAAGGGATTCCCCTACCCGGACCGTCGTTGTCTCTGTCACAGTCTCATTCACAGCTTCTGTCTCCAGCTGGTACTGCAGTGCAAACAGCCTGTCCAGTTCCGGCTTGACCTGCTCAAAGGTAAATTCTTCATACTTGGCAGACAGATAGCTGATCAGAACAAAAGGGTCATGCTCAATCGGTCCGATATTGTACCGATATTCGTCATGCCCCGGCTCTTCCGATTCCATCTGGTTGATTCGCTCCTGCAGGTTTGCTTCCAGCTGTGTGTAGTAAAGGTCTGCCTGCCGGATCGCCTCATCCGAAGAGATATAACTGGTTCCGGTGTAATTGATCAAGCTCTGCATAAATGCCGAGGAACAGGACGTTACACTGGTCATGATGAGGAACATCATCCCGATCAGGGCAGCGATGCTGATATATACCTTCCGGTGTTCCTTGAAAAAGTTGGTAACTTTGCCGCCGATCTTCTTGATATAGTCAATCGTGCCGACCGCTGCAGTCCCCATTGCCTGCTCACTCTGTTTTGCTTTGGCATATTCCTTTTTGATCCGTTGTTTCTGGATCAGCTTCTTCAAATAAGACCGTTCCTGGTTTATGGAAGATTCTGCCGCAGCCTGCGCTGTTTTCTTTGCCTGATAAGCACTTGACCGGCTTTTTCTCCGGTTCCGCCTCCTGGCACTTCTCTGTTCCAGATGGTAAAGCCCCTCTGAACCTTCTGCTAAACTGTTTGCGCCTTCCACCGCCGCATTGCCATCATCATTTTTTCTGACCTGGCGGTGGACAGATACTGCCGCAGCGGTGCCTGCCTTTTTGACAAGGGAAGCCTCTTTCGGGCTTTCCCCTTCAAATTTCAGCCGGCTTTTCTTTTTCGCCCCTGCACTTTCTGCATTTTCCTGATAGACCTTTTCTTTCATGGAATGCTTCTTTGGTGCGTTCTTCCTTTCTGCCTCCGTGTGAGCCATCTTCTGGTTCCGTTTCTTCTGGGCATCGTGGCGGAAATTTACCCCGTCCGCATCCATCCGGTTCAGTTTAGCGGAAGAATTGCCATCCCTGACTGCCTCCGCCGTCTCCTCATAGGCAAACTTCAGTCTCTGCTTCTGCCCCGGCTTTTTACTTCCTCCGGTCTGTTTCTTTCTCGCATCTCCCCTTGACTGGGCAAGGTCTGTATGCTTCTCCTGAAGTTTCCCACTGCCGTTTTTCTTCTCTTCCAGTGACAGTTTGGAACCGGCACTTCCCTCTGCCTGTTCCCGGATCATTTTCCGGGATTTTGCTTTGTCTACTGTCTGTGTCTTTGCCGGTGCATCCCTGGAGTTCTGCACAGAATGCCTGACCGGATCCGTACTGTCCTCTCTCGTCCCTCTCCGGTTGGAAAGATCCATCCCTTTTCCGGTATCCTTTTTTGACATCTGCACATCCCGAGTACGGCTGCTGACACGAACAGTGGATTTATCTGCCAGGTTTTCTTCCACTAAACCGTCCTTTGTCATCTTCTGGACAGTTTTCTCCCTGGCTTTCATTCTCTGTTCTGCCATCTGTTACCTCCTTCATTTTTTTCCTGCCTGCATGATACAGGTAAGAACCAGACCACATACCATGCCTGCTGTAAATGTCAGAAAATATGCTAATACATGCATCGTTTTTCCTTCTATGCCTGATCTCCCGTCTCTTCCGGGCGGGTCGTTAATAACTGATACAGCCTGTTCTTCGGGAACCTGTCCACAAACGGGATAATGACATTTCCATAGAACAAAAGCCCCTCACCTTCATTGCTGTTCGTCACATAAGACAGCTGGGTCGGTGAAATATTCAGCTGCTTCGCCAGAATCTGCCGGTCACCGGATGCCTGGTTGAGCATATAAATGAAATCCGAGTTCTCAAAAATGTTCTCAATCTCACGGCTTGCCAGAAGGTCCTTGATATTCTGGGTGATACCGGTCGGGATACCGCCCCATTTACGGAACCTCTTCCAGATCTCCACACTGTAGGCTGCCGTCTGCTCTTCCTTTAAAAGCAGATGGAATTCATCAACATAGTACCGGGTCGATTTATGGGCGGAACGGTTGACCGTTACCCTGTTCCAAACCTGGTCCTGGACGATGAGCATCCCGATCTTTTTCAGCTGTTTTCCCAGCTCCTTAATGTCAAAGCAGACGATCCGGTTATTGATATCCACGTTTGTCCGGTGGTTGAACACATTCAATGAACCGGTAACGTAAATTTCCAGTGCGGTTGCCAGCCTCTGTGCCTCCGGTTCATCCTGCCCTCGGAGCAGGTCATACAGATCCTGAAGAATAGGCATCTTCTCCGGCACCGGGTCGGAAAGATAGTCCTGATACACAAGACGCACACACCGGTCAATGATGGTCTTTTCCACCGGTTCCAGACCGTTCTTTCCTCCCACGATCAGCTCGCAAAGCGATAAAATAAAATCCGATTTCAGTGATAACGGATTATCCTCCTCGGAATAGTTGAGGTTTAAGTCCATCGGGTTGATATACTGGGTCGATACCGGTGAGATACGTACCACCTGCCCGTGCAGTGCCTGCACCAACGGGTAATAGTCGGCTAAGTCGGGGCGATTACTCGCCCTTTCTCGCCTAAGAACCGTACGTGAGCGTTTCCACTCATACGGCTCAAGCATTTCATCACTCTTTCGAGCGGCTCTCAAGATAGATTTTTTGGCAATCGGCATGAGCATACGCCATATTTGCCACTTCCTCTTTACCGCCGCAGGACTTCGGTACTTTGAAGAAAATCTCCCTTTCTTCCGAAATATCCAGCGGCATACCACAGTGATAGCAACAGCCGTCCTGATTCTTACAGATTAACTTAAACCTTCCTGAAAGTTTCTTCATTCCCTGAATGAACTACCCCGCAGCAAGCTGCGGGGTATCGAAGGTTGC
>UMGT01007295.1_pt1 | contig 17833 bp, 16 predicted proteins | sample 1965351 | NCBI WGS metagenome assembly UMGT01 (sample SAMEA4836080, study PRJEB28245) | human gut metagenome | biome: gut microbiome; material: fecal sample | place: Denmark | collected 2008 | reverse complement strand
GGGGGGCAGAAAATGGCTGAAGCCGGGCCCCCCGGTTTTACAGAAGTACTTAGGAGAAAAGAGTGGTGGAAGAAAGATGTATCGAAAAACAGATAAAGGCTGGCTGAAGCATTGTGACTTTACCTTAATAGATGCAGTATGCCTTCAGGTCGCATATATTGCTGCATATTTTATACGCCAGGGGATCCGTTGGCCTTATGCCAGCCGGTTGTACCGAAATATGGCATTTGTATTTCTGTTCATACAAGTATTCGTAACTTTTTTTGGCGAGAGCTTTAAAAATGTGTTAAAGAGGGGAAAGTTTAAAGAGTTTACGGAAACATTGAAGCACGTATGCCTGGTTATACTGATTGCGGCTTTTTATCTGTTTGCGACTCAAAAGGGGGAAGAGTATTCCAGAATAACCTTAGTAACAACAGGTATTTTATATGTTGTTATTAGTTACATAGCCAGGATTTATTGGAAGAAATATTTATTAACAAGAGGTTTGGAAGGAAAAGGAAAGCGTTCTTTACTTATTCTTACATCCAAGGGAATGGTGGAAGAAGTGGTACAGAATATTCTAAATAAAAATTATGAATGTTTTCATATCATAGGTGTATCTTTGTTGGACGCGGATTGGGCTGGGAGAACTATAAATGGAGTAACCATAGTGACAGACAAAAATGGGATTGCAGAGTATGTGTGCCACGAATGGGTGGATGAAGTGTTTATAAATCTGCCAAAGGACATGCCTTTGCCCCAGGAGCTTATGGATGATTTCATTGACATGGGTGTCACCGTACATCTGAAGCTGATTGAGATGGGAAGGTTAAAGGGACAGATACAGCATGTGGAGCGTTTGGGAAATTATACGGTTCTTACCAGCTGCATTAATATGGCGTCGTGGAGACAGGCATTTGTTAAGAGGACCATGGATATTGCAGGTGGGATGTTAGGTTGTATATTGGCAGGAATATTGTTCTTGTTCGTGGCACCTTGTATCTATATTCAGTCACCGGGACCGATTTTCTTTTCGCAGGTGCGTATTGGAAAGAATGGCAAGAGATTTAAATTATATAAGTTCCGCAGTATGTATATGGATGCGGAAGAACGTAAAAAGGAATTAATGAATCAGAACCGTGTAAAAGACGGGATGATGTTTAAGATAGAGAATGACCCCAGAATTATAGGCGGAAAAAAGGGAATTGGAAATTTCATCAGGAATTATTCCATTGACGAGTTCCCTCAGTTCTGGAATGTGCTTAAAGGAGATATGAGCCTGGTGGGCACCAGGCCGCCTACTGTGGATGAGTGGGAGAAATATGATTTACGCCATAGGGTCAGGCTGAGCGTAAAACCAGGAATTACAGGTATGTGGCAGGTTAGCGGGAGAAGTGAGATTACGGATTTTGAAGAGGTCGTGAAGCTGGATAAGGAATACATTACTGAATGGAGGATGGGGTTGGATGTTAAGATTCTGCTTCAGACTGTGCAGGTTGTGCTGGGTAGAGGCGGGGCGATGTAGGGATGGTGAGGGAAACAAACGTAATAGGTCACTTTTGTGGTGAGAATGTAGAACTATATTAATAGCATTATGAACAACATTTCACTTGAGAGAAGATATGATAAGGACAAACCAAGAAATTCCTTGATTTCCCCCGATTTTGGCGCAGTTTTATCAAGCTTTCAAATCAAAATTTTTTGAGTCAGATAATAAAAGGGACGATTAAGTGACATAAAGATGGCGAATAAGTGAACTGAAAACACATGCCCTCATGGGGTATACGAGAAAGCGACAGATGTTGTTTCACATGAAATTTAGCGTAGACCTATGTTGATGATGTTATCAGGAGGGGTATGCACACGGCGTTGAAAATAAAGAAAGAAAAGATATTGAGGGATTAACTCTGAAGAAAAAGGATGCTATGGGCAGGGATAATACAGGCAATAAAAAACTGAAAATAGCAATGCTTGGGGCTGGTGAAATAATAGGGACAACACGTAAAAATCCTTGATTTATGCGGGTTTTCGAGGACTGCGGAAAAAATATTTCCTCTGAAAAGGTATTGTTGAAGTACTTGAAAGCATCGAAAGGATTGGTTCGCCACTGTGGATAAATGAGATTTGTTGCAGTGTTTATAAATAGTTTAACAAGATTGGAGTAACAGTTATGAGTTGTGTGGATTTAAAAGGCAAAACCATATTGGTCACAGGTGCGGCTGGCTTTATCGGCAGTAATCTGGTGAAGCGCCTTTACAATGATGTGGAGGACGTGACTGTCATCGGAATCGATAATATGAATGACTATTAGGATGTTCGGCTGAAGGAGACACGACTTGAGGAACTGCCTGCTCATCCTTCTTTTATTTTTGTGAAGGGCAGCATCTGACAAGGTGATTATTACCGAAATTTTTGAAAAGTACAAGCCACAGGTAGTGGTCAATCTGGCTGCACAGGCCGGTGTGCGGTATTCCATCACGAATCCGGACGCCTATATAGAATCCAACCTGATCGGATTTTATAACATCTTAGAGGCTTGCCGTTATTCCTATGATGGCGGAGCGACAGGTGTGGGGCATCTGGTATATGCTTCGAGTTCATCTGTCTATGGTTCTAACAAAAAAGTTACAGCACGGATGATAAGGTAGATAATTCGGTGAGCCTTTACGCGGCGACCAAGAAGAGTAACGAGCTTCTAGCTCATGCATATTCCAAGCTCTATAACATTCCATCCACAGGATTACGTTTTTTCACAGTGTATGGCCCCGCCGGTCGTCCGAATATGGCGTACTTTGGTTTCACCAATAAGTTGGTAAATGGTGAGACGATAAAGATTTTCAACTACGGCAACTGCAAGCGCGACTTTACATATGTGGATGACATTGTTGAGGGTGTTGTCCGTGTGATGCAGAAGGCACCGGATAAGATGAATGGTGAAGATGGTCTGCCATTGCCGCCGTACAAGATTTATAACATCGGCAATAACAATCCAGAGAATCTGCTGGATTTTGTGCAGATACTGAGTGAAGAACTGGTGAGGGCCGGTGTGCTGCCGGAGGATTATGATTTCGAGGTTCACAAGGAATTAGTTCCGATGCAGCCGGGAGATGTACCAGTGACCTATGCGGATACGAGTGCTTTGGAGCGTGACTTCGGATTTAAGCCGAGTACAAGCCTGCGGACGGGACTAAGAGAGTTCGCTGAGTGGTACAAAGAGTTTTATATGAATGAAAATAAATAATTCCCACAGTGATGTGGAAAAAGGTGCCTCACAGTGTGGGAGAGGGGAAAAAGATTATGAGAGATTTTAAGGATTTGAAGATTGCCGTGGCAGGAACTGGTTACGTTGGGTTATCCCTTGCGGTTCTATGCTCATTGCACCACAAAGTAACTGCTGTGGATATTATTCCAGAAAAAGTGGAAATGATTAATAACCGTAAGTCTCATATTCAGGACGATTATATCAAAAAATATCTAGCTGAGAAAGAGCTGGATTTGATCGCTACTTTGGATGCGAAGGAAGCATACAGTGATGCTGATTTCGTGGTCATAGCCGCGCCTACAAATGGCTACCCTATAAAATCAGTGAGGATTTCGTGGGCTATGATGACCGAATTATTCATGGGTTATGAGGTTATGGCGGCCTGATAATTGCCCGAAAACTGCATTTAGGATAGACAGGTAGTGTAGAGTGATAACTTCATTTTAACACGAAATGGAGAGGGTGGCTCACACGGCTGGCGAAAGTTGAAGCTATTTTTACACGAAAACCAATAATCCAATAAGACCAGAAAGGGGCTGACTTTTACAGATAGGGTAGAGGTCAGCAGATAGTGATAAGTCCATTTTAACACGAAATTAAGGGCGAGGATTGCTAGGAGCTATGGGGAAAAACAGCGGAATATCAAGGTTTTTCGATGGATGATAGTAGCATGATGGTGGGTTTATCCGAAACGGATTAGTGGAGAAATAGAAGCTGAAATGAGAAAGCAGCAGACGAAAGGTGTCTACCCTAAATGGATGATTGTAGAGAATAAAAAAGCTCTGAGTTCATGGGTCTATCCTATAAGGATTAGTTGAGGGAATACCACCATTTATATAAGAAGATTCTGCGCTGTGGGCATTGAACACAGTGTTGAGAATAAAGAAGATACCCCGTACTGGCGGGGGAAAAGAGGGACATTATGAAAAAAGATTATATGATTGCTGTTGCTGGTACTGGTGGCGCAGTGATAATAGGGACAACAATTTAGAGGCTTGATACGAGATAAATTTGGCACGATAACTAAATAACCACATTTATTATAGATGATTCTGCGCTGTGGAGAGAAGATACAGGTAACTATTATAGTGATTCTAAATAGAGATTTGATAATAATAGTATGGTCAGGAGGAAACACCAAGATGAAAGGAATTATCCTTGCCGGAGGTTCCGGTACAAGATTATATCCATTAACGAAGGTTACGAGCAAGCAACTCTTACCTATATATGATAAACCAATGATTTATTATCCGATGTCTGTCCTGATGAACGCTGGCATTCGTGACATTTTGATTATTTCCACACCGCAGGATACTCCTCGCTTTAAGGATTTGCTGGGAGATGGGCATCAATTTGGCGTGAATCTCACCTACGCTGTTCAATCTTCTCCGGATGGACTGGCGCAGGCGTTTATTATTGGCGCAGATTTTATCGGTGATGATACTGTGGCGATGGTGCTTGGTGATAACATCTTCGCGGGGCACGGTTTGAAGAAACGCCTGAAGGCTGCTGTGGAGAACGCGGAGTTAGGCAAGGGAGCGACTGTGTTTGGCTACTATGTGGATGATCCAGAACGTTTCGGAATCGTGGAGTTTGATAAGGATGGCAAAGCGGTATCTATTGAAGAAAAACCTGAACATCCGAAGAGCAATTACTGTGTAACTGGTCTGTATTTCTATGATAACCGAGTGGTTGAGTACTCCAAAAACTTGAAACCGTCTGCTCGTGGTGAGTTGGAGATTACAGATTTGAACCGTATCTATTTGGAAGATGGTAGTCTGAATGTAGAACTGCTGGGTCAGGGCTTTACCTGGCTCGACACTGGTACACATGAGAGTTTAGTGGATGCTACCAACTTTGTGAAGACTGTGGAGCAGCATCAGCACCGCAAAGTTGCCTGCCTTGAGGAAATTGCGTATCTGAATGGTTGGATTTCTAAGGAAGATGTGCTGGCTGTTTATGAAGTTCTGAAGAAGAATCAGTACGGGCAGTATTTGAAAGATGTACTGGATGGAAAGTACCTAGATGTACTGCATTAAGCAGAAGTGATAACGGATAAATAAGAAACAGAGGAGTACATAAAAGTGAAGAAATATTTGATTACCGGCTGCGCCGGATTCATCGGTTCCAATTTTGTTTATTACATGCTGAAGAAATACGAGGATATTCTTCTTGTCAATCTGGACAAGCTGACCTATGCGGGCAATCTGGAAAACCTCAAAGGAGTAGAGGGCGATTCACGTCATGTGTTCGTGCAGGGTGATATTTGTGATAAGGAACTCGTAGCTTCTCTGTTTAAGAAATATGACTTTGATTATGTCATTAACTTTGCGGCAGAGAGTCATGTAGACCGCAGCATTGCTAATCCAGAGATTTTTGTCCAGACCAATGTGATGGGAACAGTCAACCTGCTCCAGAGGGCAAAAGAAGCATGGTACGATTCTGCGAATAAGACTTGGAAAGAGGACAAGAAGTATCTGCAGGTGTCTACCGATGAGGTATATGGTGCTCTTGGCACAGACGGATATTTCATGGAGACCACTCCAATCAATCCTCACAGTCCGTATTCTTCCTCCAAGGCGAGTGCGGATCATTTTGTAAAGGCATTCCACGATACATATGGTATGCCGATTAATATCACTCGCTGCTCCAATAATTATGGTCCATATCAGTTCCCGGAGAAGCTGATTCCGCTGATGATTAATAATGTGAAGCATCATAAGCAGCTACCGGTATATGGCGATGTGATGCAGATTCGTGACTGGCTGTATGTGGAGGATCACTGCAAGGCCATTGATATGGTTGCTAATGGCGGAAAAATTGGTGAGGTCTATAACGTAGGTGGTCACAATGAGCGTCCGAACATTTTTATTGTAAAGACTATCATTGAGCAGCTTCATGACCGCTTGAAGGACGATGGAATTTCCGAAGCGTTGATTAAGCATGTGGAAGATCGTCTTGGTCATGACCGCCGCTATGGTATCGACCCGACCAAAATCAAAAATGACCTTGGCTGGTATCCAGAGACACCGTTTGAGAAGGGCATTGTTCTGACTATCGACTGGTATTTGGAGCATGAGGATTGGATGAACAATGTGACCAGCGGTAATTATCAGAAATATTATGAGGAAATGTATAGGACGAAGGCCGAGGTATAACGGATACCAGAGAGGTTGTGGAAAGATGAAGTTTTTTGTGACAGGCGTGAATGGTCAGCTTGGCCATGACGTCATGAACGAATTACATAAAAGAGGGCATGAGGGAGTTGGTTCCGATATTCAATCAGAATACAGAGGTGTTGCGGATGGATCTGTTGTGGCAGCAATGCCCTATGTGGGATTGGATATTACGGATAAAGATGCGGTTAAAAAGGCTATTGCGGAAATCAGACCGGATGCTGTGATTCATTGTGCTGCATGGACAGCGGTGGATATGGCAGAAGACGATGATAAGGTTGAAAAAGTCCGTGCCGTTAATGCAGGCGGTACTCAGAATATCGCTGATTCCTGTAAATCCATTGACTGTAAGATGCTCTACCTGTCCACAGATTATGTGTTTGATGGACAAGGTACAGAGCCTTGGCAGCCGGACTGCAAGGACTACAAGCCTTTGAATGTGTATGGACAGACGAAGCTTGAAGGTGAGCTGGCAGTCAGCCAGACGATGGAGAAATATTTCATTGTCCGAATTGCGTGGGTATTTGGCTTAAATGGTAAGAACTTCATTAAAACCATGATTAATGTGGGAAAGACACATGATGAGGTGCGAGTGGTCAACGATCAGATTGGCACTCCTACCTATACATACGATCTGGCACGGTTGCTGGTGGATATGTGTGAGACGAAGAAATACGGTTACTACCATGCAACCAATGCGGAAGTCACAGATGAAAACGCCAGTTGCAAAACAGGTTACATCAGCTGGTACGACTTTTGCTGTGAGTTTTATCGGCAGTATGGATTGAAAACGAAGGTAATCCCGGTAACCACAGAGGAATATGGACTGAGCAAAGCTACTCGGCCTGTCAACAGCAGATTGGATAAAAGTAAGCTGGTGGAGAATGGATTTAAGCCACTACCCACATGGCAGGATGCGGTTAGCCGGTATCTGAAAGAAGCACAGCTGTAAACGCCAGAGAATGGGCAAGAAAAATACAGATTCGAGGGATAAAGATGGGACAGATAAATGTTGAAAAGAATGTCGGCGGGATTGAAGGTCTCTGTGTGATTACGCCTGCTGTCCACGGTGATGCCCGTGGTTATTTCATGGAAATCTACAGCCAGAGAGATATGGAAGAAAACGGAATCAATATCAATTTCGTTCAGGACAATCAGTCTATGAGTACGAAAGGCGTGCTCCGCGGTCTGCATTTCCAGAAGAATTTCTCGCAGACAAAGCTGGTCAGAGTCATCAAAGGTTCTGTGTTCGATGTAGCTGTGGATTTGAGGAGTGGAAGCGAAACCTACGGAAAATGGTATGGTCTTGAACTGACTGAGGAGAACAAGAAGCAGTTTATGATTCCGAGAGGATTTGCACACGGATTTCTGGTACTGAGTGATACCGCGGAGTTTTGCTATAAGTGCGATGACTTCTATCACCCTAATGATGAGGGCGGTATGGCTTGGAATGATCCGGAGATCGGCATTGAATGGCCGAGAGTAGAGGGAGAGTATAGAGGAACAGCGAGTGCTGAAGGTTATAGCATAGATGGTGTGAGTTTGAATTTAAGCGATAAAGATCAGAAGTGGCTTGGACTGAAAGGATACTTTTAAATTTTAAGGACAAGAAGATAATTAGAGGAGCAAAGTTATGAGAGTTTTGCTTTTAGGGGCGGCAGGATTTATTGGAACTAATCTTACAATCGAATTGGCCAAGAAATCTGAAGATGAAATAACGTTAGTAGACAGGAATAGAGAATATTTTGAATCTATAATAAACATGGGACTTAAAAATGTTCGTATTATCGAATCAAGCCTTACGGTTGATATGGATTTTGATTCAATTTTAAAGGATCAGGATGTGGTTTATCACTTAGTGAGTACGACTGTTCCTACTACTTCCAATCAGCATATTTCTCAGGAACTCGTATCTAATGTCGTTTTTTCGGCAAATTTATTTGAGGCTTGTATTCGTTGCAGAGTTATGAAGGTGGTCTTTATTTCTTCTGGCGGAACAGTATATGGAAAAGAAGTTGCTTGCCCTTTAAAAGAAAATACTGCAACGAATCCAATATCTTCTTACGGTGTACAGAAGGTTACAATAGAAAAATTGCTGTATCTTTATAGATATATGTATGGTTTAGATTATCGTATTATTCGTCTTGCCAATCCTTATGGTCCTTACCAAAGACCGAATGGCGTTTTAGGAGCTGTAACAACATTTACATATAAGGCTTTAAAGGGTGATGAAATTACTGTTTACGGAGACGGATCGGTTGTGCGTGATTTTATCTACATTGATGATGCAGTTAGGGCAATCATGAAAATCGTTGAAGGAGAAAACAAACATCACACATTTAATCTTGGCTGTGGCTATGGAACGAGTATCAAGCAGGTTTTGGAAACAATTGAGAAAGCACTCGGAATAAAGTTGAATGTTTCTTATATTGATGGGCGCAAAGTTGATGTCCCTGTTAATTATCTTGATATTAGTCGTTATGAAAAATATTATGGCGTACTTAATCCCATTTCATTGGAAGAAGGAATTAAGAGGACAGCAGATTTTATGAAACATGAGTATGCATTATGAAAAATATGAGAAAAGCTAAGGGGATATAAGATGGAACGAGTTGCAGTTATAATGGGCAAGATGCATTCCGGCGGGAAAAAGAATCTCGTCATGGAGTACTATAGGAATATAGAAAAATCAAAAATCCAATTTGATTTTTTATGTGATACAGATTCAAATGCTATTCCTCAAGAGGAAATTGAAAGCCTAGGAGGCAGGGTATATCAAATTGCCCCGTATCAGAATATCTTTAAGAATATGAGCCAGATGAGGGATATCTGTAAGAAGAACAATTATAAAATTATGCATGCATATAACGGAACAATGAATTTGTTTTCAATGTTTGTTGGATGGCAATGCGGAATTCCAATTCGTATTAGCGAGAGCATATCGATGGCGCACAATGCTGATAAGAAAACAGTACTCAAAAATATTTTAAAGCCGTTTTCCAAAATGTTTGCTACGAATTTTATGGCGAATGGTGAGACCTGTGGTCGTTGGCAGTTTGGTGACAAGCTATTTGATGAAGGAAAGGTTCGAGTTTTTAAAACTGTTATTAACACAGATGTTAATAAGTATAATGAAGAACTCAGAAATGAAACCCGACAAGAGTATGGTCTTGAAGATAATATTGTTATTGGACATATTGGCCGCTTAACGGAGCAAAAAAATACACTTTTTATCATTGACATTTTTAATTCATTGGTTAAAAAAGAGCCAAAAGCTAAACTGCTTGTTATTGGTGATGGAAATCTTAGAGAGCCAATGCTTGCAAAAATTGATGAGTATGGGATTGCAGATAAAGTACTTTACTTAGGCAGACGAGAAGATATTCCTCAGTTTTATAATGCAATGGACTGCTTCTTGCTTCCGAGTTTATATGAAGGTCTTCCGGTTGTAGGTGTGGAAGCAGAAAATTGCGGCCTTCCAATGTTTTTTTCAACAGAAATCCCGGAAGAATCTAGTGCGTGCGAAGACTTGGGCGTTTTCATGTCTTTGGAAAAATCTCCGGATGAATGGGCCGATGCAATTCTGAAAGCCGTTAAACAAAATATGCCCATTAGAAAAGGAAGAATAGAAGAAATAAAAGCAGCTGGGTTTGATTCTAGCGTTGAGGCAAATAAATTGCTACGGTATTATGAAGATTTGATTGTTTCACTAAATTAAATTATTAAAAAAGGCGAAGCCGCTTAAATATGTAAATATGCATATTAACCGATGTATAGATATTTGATGTAGTAAAATCAGAAAGAAATTAATGGAGAACATTTATGTTATGAATCAAGAGGAAAAATTGAGCAGAGAGATGTTGAGCGTGTTAATTGCCAATCTAATTAATCTTGGATTTAATTTACTCACAAATTTTTTGCTGCCCAAGTTCTTATCAATCGAGAGTTATGCCGATATAAAAACATTTCAACTGTATGTAACATACGCAGGCTTTTTGCATTTGGGTTATATTGATGGAATGTATTTGAAGTATGGCGGTAAAGAAATAAGTAATATTGATAAGAAAGAATTATCACAAGATATTTCAACTTTACGTATTTTCCAGATTTTCGTTACAGTGATTTTGCTGATTCTGGGTCTAATTATAGATGATTTTATGATAATTGCGTTTGGGGCAGCTATTTTGCCGTTGAATATGGCAACGTATTTTAAATTTCTGTACCAAGCAACTGGAGAGTTTAATGAGTATGGAAAGATAATGAATGCAACTACCATTGCAACATTCATTATTAATATGGTTCTTGTGGTGTTCTTGAGAACAGACAGCTCCATTCTGATTGTGTTTTCTTATGTCGTTTTAGACATTACAATTTGGATATTTCTAGAAGCAATTAGCCGAAGATCAATAAAGATAATGTTACTGTGCTTTTCTCTAAAAGCGCTGATGGAAAATATTCAGCAAGGATTTTTTTTGATGCTTGGTACTTTTTCATCTATTCTGCTGACAAGTATGGATAGATGGTTTGTAAAAATTTTGCTGAATGTCGCAAGTTTTGCACAATACTCTTTTGCCGTTAGTATGGATAACTTTTTAAATGTCGCAATAACGCCCATAACGGTTACATTATACAATTATTTCTGTAAGGAATCTAAAGAAGAACGGATTATTCGCATTAGGAAGTTTGTTATTGTATTTGGAACTATGATTATAGCGGCTGCATTCCCAGCCAAATTTGTATTGGAGACCTTTCTTCCGGAGTATCTTGATGCTTCTGTTGTGGTGTTCTTGCTATTTGGCTCGCAACTATGCTACTTGGTTATAAAAGGGATTTATGTAAATCTGTATAAAGTGCAACGTATGCAAACCAAATACTTCTGCAAAGTATGTTCGGTTGTTGCGATTGGTTTTATTTTCAATGTGGTTTGTTACTTGATCCACCCGGTTAAAGAAGCTTTTGCCGTTGGTACATTGCTGTCCGCATTTGTATGGCTTTACTTATCCAATAGGGATTTCAAAAGTATTAAATTGGATAAAAATGAAATTGTCTTGATTGTGTGTACAGAAATTGTATTTCTGATGATTGGCATGAATTTGTCTGCGGTTGTAGGATTCATACTTTATGTTGCAGTTGAAATTGTACTCTATTTGTTGCTTATGAGACAAACGGTGGCTGAAATTATTAGGCTACTGTTGCGTATCCTAAAGAAAGTCATGAGGAAAAAATCATGTTAATTATTATGCTGATATTTCTCCTTATTTTGCTTTTTACAGTTTGGGAAAGTAAGAAGGATTTGCTGTCACCTTCTTTTTTGCTGATAGCTGGCTATATTATTACAACAATCTGTTCTCTATATAATGTTGAACGCTGGAAATCCGACATCTCAGGATATATGTTATTTATCGTCAGCTTGGGAATTATCAGTTTTGTTGTTGGTGAAGAAGTGGCGGGAAAAATCAAGCCTTTAAGACGCTTTACTGTTCTGCCAAAGCGTAACAATGATTTGACCAGCTTTGTATGGAAAGCTAGTACTTTTCGCTGCTTGTGCCTGGCTGTTATTTGCGTCGCAAGTACATTTATTGTTTATAATGAGGTGGTCAGAATTGCATATCTGAATTTCAGAGAATGGGGAAACCTGCTATATAACTTTAAGGAGAACTTGGGCGATAATTCAATGAATTCTGCGGCAAGAATTGGAATGCGGTTGACGAAATCTGTCGCATTTATTTCTGCGTTTCTTCTAATGAATAACCTTACAGAAAAAAAGGAGAATCGGAGAAACCTGCTGGGGGAGATTTCCTATATGGTTTCCATTATCACATATGTTATTCAGTCGTTGATGACTGGAAGCAGAATTGCTGTCATTATGCTTTTAGTTGGTATGATATTCTTATACCTTACACTAAAGTACATAAAAAGTGGATACAAAGTAGATATAAATATCAAACGGATCATTCAAGCTGTAGTAGGTATTGCTATAATATGTATACTATTTTTTAGCGTACAGGAGATGGTCGGCCGAATGCAACAAAGCGAAGGCCCTATTGATTATTTGACGACTTACTTGGGCGGCTCATACGATTTATTTAGTCAATATCTGCGAGAAAACCGGAACAGTAACCGGCAAGTTGTAGAAACACTTTCTGGCGTAGTAGATAATTTGCAACGGTATTTCGGTACACTAAAAAATATTGAGTTCAGCATATACCCGGAATTTAGAAGAGCGCAAACTGGCATCCTTATTGGCAACACTTACACTGGTTTCAGAAATTACTATAATGATCTTGGAATTGTTGGTGTTATCCTTTTTTCATGGTTGCTCGGATTCCTTTTTTCTTTCGTATACAGATCTATAGTTTTAATGAAGAGATTTTCTGTGATGAAAATTACGCTTTTCATTGCATATTCGACTTATCTCTATTGCATCCTATTCCATTTCTTTACAGATTACTTTTATCTAAAAATTTCTGTGGGAATGGTAATAGAAACGATGTTGCTGATTGCCTGTACGATTTTTGTATTTGGAAAGAAGGTTAAGTTAGGCAGAATTCGAATTTAACAGGATTGAGAATGGGGGCAAAAAGCAATGAAGAAAATAAAAATTGCAATGCTTGTCTGTAGATTGGAATTTGGCGGTGTAGAGTCGGTGATTCTAAACTATACAGATAATATGACAAAGCTTAATTACGAGTTTCATATCATTACACAAGATATCAATGACGAGAATTGTGTCAAATTGTTTGAGAAAAAGGGATTTAAAGTACATAAAATCTGCCATAAGCGTAAGAGCATCCTTCGGAATGTGCGAGAACTTTATCAGATCCTGAAAACAGAAAAGTATGATATTGTACACAGCCACATGACCTTAACAAATTTTTATGCGCTGTTCATTGCCAAGTTGTGCGTGGTAAAGGTTCGAATCTCACATTCTCATAATAGTGTGGAGAGTTCGAGCTTCATGAAATCGCTTGCGTACAGCATACTCAGATACCTAAACTGTAGATATGCAACCCATTTCTTTGCCTGTGGTCAAGATGCGGCAGATTTTTTATTTGGTGTGAAAAATAGAGATAAAGTGTATATTTTCCCTAATGCGATTGAAACAGAGCGATATAGATTTTCTGTTGAGCATCGAAATAAAATCAGAGCGAACTATCATGTTGGTGAAAGAATCTGCGTGGGACATGTCGGTCGCTTTATGGAACAGAAGAATCAAGTTTTTTTGATCGATATATTTGCAAGGTATGCGCTGAAAAATCCGGATAGTGTGCTATTGATTGTTGGTGACGGGGAACTTAAACCGGAGTTAATTTCTCATATTAAGACTCTGCGTCTGGAAGACTCGGTTATAATGACTGGAAATATAAACAATGTCAATGAAATATATAGTGCCATGGATATGTTTCTTCTTCCATCACTGTTTGAGGGATTGCCGGTGGTTGCTGTTGAAGCACAGGCAGCTGGATTGCCGTGTTTGCTGTCTGATAAGATTGATAAAAAGTGTAAGTTAACGGACAACGTTGAATTCTTTTCGATTGATGGAGTTGATAGCTGGGTTGAAGCAATGTCAAAAGTGGACACACAAAAACGCTTGGCGTATTGCGGAAAACCCATACGCCTTCCTGGATACGATTTAAAGGAAGAGGCGGCCAAAATGGAAAAGCTGTATTTACAATGTTGCAATGGGAGGTAAGAACATGACGAAGATTGCAATATTGATGTCTACCTATAACGGAGAAAAATATCTTAGACAGCAACTGGACAGTTTATTCGCCCAAGAACAGGAAGGTGTTTCAATTTGGGTGAGGGACGATGGTTCGACAGATTCAACGCATGCCATACTGGAAGAATTTTCTGCACAGGGGAAGCTTCACTGGTATACTGGAGAGAATATCAGATCGGCAAAAAGCTTTATGGCTTTAGTAAATCATGTAAATGGATATGATTACTATGCTTTTTGTGATCAGGACGATGTTTGGAAACCGGAAAAACTCAAAAGAGCCATTACTTTTATTGCAGAAGAAGAAAAACATCACCCGAATCTGCCTGTTTTTTATAATAGCGATTATCAATTGGTAGATGCAGATATGAACCCTCTTCCAGAAAGTCATCATAAGTCGAACACCACTTATAATGCTGCGATTCTTTCTAGCTGTGCAACCGGCTGTACTGTTGTATTCAATAAAATCCTACGGGATTATTTGGTCGCATATACTCCGGCATACCAAGCCATGCATGACAGCTGGGCCTGCAGAGTCTGTTTAGCTGTAGGCGGTATTGTTCTGTTTGATGAAAATTACAAATCTCTGTTTTACAGGCAGCACGGAGCTAATGTGCTGGGTGATCACCGTAGCTTAAAAACAAGAGTGAATTTGATTTATAATCGAATTGTATCGCAGGAATGCTCTGCAAGTCGTCAGGCTCAGGAACTGTTGGTTGGGTATGCAGATTCCATGTCTGCTGAAAATCTGGAAATAACCAAGATGGTTGCAAATTATAAAAAATCTTTCTTTGCAAGAATAAGGTTGTTGTTCTCCAGAAAAGTGACTACCCCGTATTCACAGTTTAACAGAGGCATAAAAGTTGCTATTTTGTTTGGGTATTTCTAATATTAAAGGAGATACTGCTATGAAAAATGTATTATTGATAACACGACATGCAATACCTAATTATGGTTCCTTTCTGCAGGCAGTTGCATCTGTCCAGATTTTTCGGGAAATGGGGTATGATGTTAAAGTATTGGATTATATTCCCGAATTGGAAAAGCCGCAAAACCTTTTCATCCCTATGCTGAACGGGTCGAAATTTTCGTCAAATTCGATCAAAAAACTGATTTATTCCATTGTTCGCAGACCGGACTTTTGGAAGATGGGTTCAAAATTCCGAGAATTTCAAAAAGAAGGTTTGCCGCTGACAAAGGAATATAATGATTTGAAGCATCCCGAAAAAGAATTGCTTTCTTATGATCTATATGTAACTGGCAGTGACCAGGTTTGGGGTCCGATTGCATTAAGTCAGTATGACGAAAATTACTTTTGGAAAAATTTCCCCAATAAGGGCAATTATATTTCTTTCAGTGCCAGTTTCGGAAAGGCAAGGTTTGATGGCAAAATCAAAAAGGCATATAGTGAAATGCTGAGCAAATATCGTTATATGTTGGTTCGAGAAGATACCGCTGTGCAACTTCTTAACGAAATGCATTTTGATAACTGTAGCCAGATTCTTGATCCGACGCTTATAATGCCACGGGAGTTTTGGAAATCTTATGTACAAGACGAAACATGTGACTATAAAAACTATATTTTGGTCTATCAGGTACACGATAATCCTGACATGGATCAATATGTTCGTGATTTACAGAGAAAAACCGGGAAACAGGTTATTCGGTTATCCAATTCTTTTGCACATATCGTCCGAATTGGAGAACTTGTTTATCTGCCTTCGCCCGGACAGTTTCTGAACTTGATAAAGAATTCAGATTATGTGGTTACAAATTCGTTTCATGCGACTGTTTTTTCTTTGGTTTTCAAAAAACAGTTTATTATCATAGATTCTGGCGATACCAATACTCGAATTTCTTCGCTACTTCGCTTGGTAAAGCAGGATGACAGACAAATATCTAACTACAAGGATTTTTCTCAGTTGGATGCAGAAATTGATTATGACAGTGTTGCTCGTTATCTAGATGCAGAAAGAAAGAGAAGCATGCAGCTTTTTAAAACAGTGTTGAGCGGACTGGGTGACAGAAATGATGCAACGAATACCTGAAATATTTTGTAAGCCCTCACAGAGCCTTTATCATTCAGTTTGGTATTCTGGGGGTAGGGATGGTAGTCTTGACACAGATAACAGGAGAAACTAAGAGGATGTTTCTGAATATAGCCGTGTGGGGTATTCTCTTTTGGATTCTGTTGGTTATCTGAAAAATACCCTTGTTGGCATTGCTTTACAAAAGTGCGGAGTCTCTATGCTTATCATCGAGATTTGATGGGGCGATTTATGCTGGATGAATAGGAAGGTGATTTTTTGTATACAGTTTGTGATAAGGAAAAATGTACAGGATGTAAAGCTTGCATTTCTGCCTGTCCTCAACAATGTATAACTTATATTGAAAATTTGGAAGACCAGAGTTGTATTATTGATGAAAACAAATGCGTTCATTGTAATTTGTGTAAAAAAGTATGTCTAAATCAAAGTCAGAGCTTGGTATTGAAAGCTCCTGTAGAATGGAAGCAGGGCTGGTCTAAGGATGCACAGGTTAGAAGTAGCAGCTCTTCTGGAGGTGCTGCCGCAGAATTGTCTCAACTTTTTTTAAAAGAAAAGGGAATTGTATATAGTTGCGTTTATGACAATGGAAAATTTATTTACCAAAAAGCTTCTGCGTTAGGTGAGCAGAGGAAATTTACTGGGTCAAAATATGTAAAAAGTGATCCAGGGAAAATATATCTGGAGATCAAGTCGGATTTGGTTAAAGGCGAAAGAGTTCTTTTTATTGGGTTGCCTTGTCATGTTGCCGCCTTGAAGCTATTTTTAAACGAATCCCTACAGAAAAAGTTATTTACCGTTGATTTGATCTGCCACGGAACACCGGCAATAAAACTTTTCGAATCTTTTGTTGAACAGTATGGTTGCCATATAAATGAATTAGATGATGTACAGTTCCGTATCGCAAACCAGTTTTCTGTCAACAGTGAAAGAAAAAGTTTTGCTCCCTATGGCACTTGTGATAGATACACGATTGGATTTTTAAATGCATTGTTTTATACGCAAAATTGCTATTCGTGCAAGTTTGCAGGTACGAATCGAGTTTCAGATATTACTATTGGTGATTCGTGGGGATCGAACCTTTCTATAGAAGAACAAAAGAAAGGTATTTCACTGATGCTCTGCCAAACGGAAAAGGGAAAAGATCTTTTGCATCGAGCAAATCTTTTTCTGACTGATGTGGATGCTGATGTCGCAATAGCGCACAATCATCAGTTAGAGCGACCGGTATTGCAAACGAAAAAAAGAAAAAGATTTTTTGGTTTGTTGTATCAGAATAAATCTTTTAATTCTGCCGTTTTTCAATGCTATCCGGATCAGTGTATCAAGCAATCAATCAAAGGCGTTTTAATCAAACTAAAGGTATTCAAAAAATTGGGGGGGGGGGGGTAAAATAGATTACCACATTACTTATATCTATCGAAAATAAGTAGGTTTGACTTGTGTGTACTGTGATAAATAATAAAGAACGTCATATAACCGATAGGCATAGGAGAACTTTATGTATGGCTCAGTAAGAAGTATAGATTAAATTTTATATATCTGATTGAAAAATTGGTCTCATACATAGGAGCTTCTATTCAATATAAATGCGAAGGGAGTGTAAGAAGTGAAACAAAAGAATATTGAAATGGTTCAAGTTATTAGA
>UMGT01012279.1_pt1 | contig 18848 bp, 18 predicted proteins | sample 1965351 | NCBI WGS metagenome assembly UMGT01 (sample SAMEA4836080, study PRJEB28245) | human gut metagenome | biome: gut microbiome; material: fecal sample | place: Denmark | collected 2008 | reverse complement strand
CCAAATCGTTAGATTTTTGGTCTAACTTTTTGGGGTCGGTACATGTTACAATGTCTTTTTGTTTTAAGAAAGGTAATAAATTTATTTTTGTCGAATAAGATGCAAAGTTACTGTATTGACTTTGCGAACAAATGTTTGTAAAATAATAAAAAAGATATTTAAGGGAGCGGAATTTAATGGATAAATTAAAAGCACTTGAAAATGCGATGAAACAAATAGAAAAAGATTTTGGTAAAGGTTCTATTATGAAATTAGGTGAAGCTTCAAAAAATATGAACATTGAAGTAATACCTACGGGAACATTGCCTTTGGATGTAGCATTAGGTGTTGGTGGAGTTCCAAGAGGGAGAATTATCGAGGTCTATGGACCTGAATCATCAGGTAAGACGACAATAGCTTTACATATTATTGCTGAGGCGCAAAAATTGGGCGGAATTGCAGCGTTTATTGATGCAGAACATGCATTGGACCCTGTATATGCAAAAAAATTGGGTGTAGATATAGAGAATTTGTTGATATCTCAGCCAGATAATGGAGAGCAGGCATTAGAAATTGCAGATGCATTGGTTCGGAGTGGTGCGATTGATGTCGTTGTGGTTGACTCTGTTGCAGCATTAGTTCCAAAAGCTGAAATTGAGGGAGAAATGGGAGATTCGCATGTGGGGTTACAAGCTCGTTTGATGTCACAAGCAATGCGCAAATTAACAGGTGTTATTAGTAAGTCAAGAACTACAGCGGTTTTTATTAATCAGATTCGTGAAAAAGTTGGTGTTATGTTTGGTAGTCCTGAAACGACTACTGGTGGCAGAGCTTTAAAATTTTATGCTACAATTCGCTTAGATGTGAGGAAGATAGACACATTAAAACAAGGAAATGAAATTGTAGGAAACAGAACACGAATTAAAGTTGTAAAAAATAAAATTGCACCGCCATTTAAGCAGGCTGAATTTGATATTATGTATGGACAAGGCGTTTCTCATGAAGGTTGTATTGTTGATATAGGTACGGATATGGATATTATCGAAAAGAGCGGTGCTTGGTATTCGTATGCTGGCACTAGACTCGGACAAGGAAGAGAGAATGTAAAAGAATTTTTACGTGGAAATAAAAATATTTGTGCTGAAATTGAAAGTAAAATAAGAGAAAAATTGATTGTTACTGACTCAGGGGCAGAAGTGGTAGCTGAGAAAGCGGTAATAAATGAGGAGCAGGATGAATAATACAGCATTGAAGATTGCGGTTAACATGTTAGCAAAGCGCGATTATTCAATAGTCGAGTTATCAAATAAATTGTTGCAAAAATCATATACAAGTGATGAAATAAATAAGGCCATTATAGTGCTAAAACAAAAAGGGTATTTAGATGATGCATCTCTATGTGAGAAATTGTTTTTTAAATATTATCAGACACATAAATATAGTGCAAATTACATTGCTAAAAAGCTTTTGGCACAAGGATTCGATGAAAATGACATCTTAAATAATATAGATAAAGTTGAGTTGTCAGACGAAGTTGATATCGCTAAAAGTATTTTAAGAAAAAAATATTCAAATTTCATCGAATATGACAAAGAAATTTTAGTGAAATTTTTATTGAATAAAGGATTTTCACACCAGACAATAGAAAATATACTATGAAGTTAATACAGTATCTTAATAATGGAAAATTTTAAACATAGGGTAAGGCCATATTTTGATTTTCTAAGTAAGATTTTCATAGCTTGACACTGCTATGAAAAACCTTTAAAATTATTATGTGTGTTGTGATTTAATGCTTAAAAAGGCAAAGTCGATTACTACAATTGTAGTATGTAGACAAATGTTTTAAAAGTAGAGTCGAGGCTCTACTTTTATCTGTATTAACGAATATAACAAGGAGGTGTGAGGATTATTGTAGTTGAAATTGTATTGTCCGTTGTGCTTGCGGTAGTGGTTGGTGCAGGTGCAGGTTATTGGACAAGGAAAAAAACTGCGGAGTCACAGATTGGCTCGGCAGAAGAAGCCGCAAAAAAAATTATTGTTGATGCTGAACGGGTTGGCGAAGCCAAAAAGAAGGAAGCATTACTTGAAGCAAAAGAAGATATTCATAAATTGCGTTTGGAATTAGATAGAGATACAAAAGAACGTCGTGTAGAATTACAGCGCTTAGAACGTCGTCTGATGCAGAAAGAAGAAAATCTTGACCGTAAAATTGATTCTCTAGAAAAAAAAGAGGACATCATCAATAAAAAAGAAGTTGAACTGGACAAGAGTCAAGAAGAAATTCATGAAATTCATGAAAAACAGATGGCTGAATTAGAACGTATTTCTAGTTTAACCTCTGAAGAAGCTAGAACGATGCTTTTAGCGAATGCTGAAGAAGAAATCAAACATGAAACGGCAATGATGATAAAAGATTTAGAACAGCAGGCGAAAGAAGAAGCTGATAAAAGAGCGCGTAATATTATTTCTTTAGCTATTCAACGTTGTGCTGCTGATCATGTTGCTGAGACAACAGTTTCTGTTGTTGCTCTTCCTAATGATGAAATGAAGGGAAGAATTATTGGACGAGAAGGTCGTAATATTCGGACGTTAGAAACACTTACGGGGATTGATTTAATTATTGATGATACACCAGAAGCTGTTATACTATCTGGATTTGACCCTGTGCGGCGCGAAGTCGCAAGAATCGCTTTAGAAAAGTTGATTACTGATGGAAGAATTCATCCGGCGCGTATTGAAGAAATGGTTGAAAAAGCGCAAAAAGAAGTTGAACAACGCATTAAGGAAGCTGGAGAACAGGCAACTTTTGAAACAGGTGTTCATGGATTACATCCAGAGATAGTGAAACTTTTAGGGAGATTGAAATACAGAACAAGTTATGGACAAAATGTATTGAATCATTCTATAGAAGTATCTCATTTAGCTGGAGTTATGGCAGCTGAATTGGGTGTAGATGTTATGCTCGCGAAACGTGCTGGACTATTGCATGATTTAGGAAAAGCTGTAGATCATGAAGTTGAAGGACCACATGTTACGATTGGTGCTGATTTAGCTAAAAAATATCGTGAATCTGCAGAAGTTATTAATGCAATTGCTGCACATCATGGTGATGAAGAAGCAAAAACAGTACAAGCTGTTTTAGTTGCTGCTGCCGATGCGGTATCTGCGGCACGCCCAGGTGCTAGACGCGAAAGCTTAGAAAGCTATTTAAAACGTTTAACTAGATTGGAAGAAATTGCAGAATCTTTTGATGGTGTTGATCGATCTTTTGCAATACAAGCTGGACGAGAAATTCGTATTATGGTAAAACCGGATAAGATTGATGATATTACATCAGTTGGATTAGCGCGTGATATAGTTAAGAAAATTGAAAGTGAATTAGAATATCCGGGACAAATTCGTGTAACTGTTATTCGGGAAACTAGAGCAGTTGATTATGCGAAATAATATTGCTTACAATCTTATATAGTTATCGTTTTTTAATAAGATAACTGTTGTAATTATGCAAATTAACGACCTTGCTATTATGTGGCGAGGTCGTTTTGTAATAAAGGGATTTAGTGAATTTTAGCGAATACGACGATATAGAATTTGATGTATATGCTAATTTATTATGGAGAAGCTAATTTATTGAATGGTGTGATGTATAATGAATATTGAACAAGATGAAAAGCGTAATGCAGATGGAGTTAGTTTATTAGTTTCTATCTTGATCTGTTATCCGGAAATTGGAACAATTAGTTTTGATCCAACAATAGAATCTTTAAAAATGACATTTGTTTTAGATGACGTAGATATCAATGATGAATATACTACTTTAAAGAATAAACTATATAGTAGCATTCTTTCTTATCATGCATTGGAAGGAATAAAAAACAGTAGTATTTCAATCAAAAAGGAAAGTTTTGAGAATACTGTATTTATCAATGTTATACGAGATGTTGCAACTTTGTCGCGAGGGGAGATTGCTTTAATTACTGCGTTAATAAAAGAATGTTTTTGGGAGCATCTCATTACAGATGATAATGATGCTATACGAGAAGAGGAATTACTGGTACAAGAGGAAGCAATTGATAGGATGCTGTTTAATGTACATAAAAGTAGAGAAATGAGTAAGTTAATTGGCATTCGTGAAGATGGACGAGTTATGATCTTTAACAAATAAAGGGGTAAAGAAATGAATATATTGATCGTGGGAGACATTTGTGGAAAAGAAGGAAGAGCTGAAGCACAAAAATGGATTCCGATATTGCATGATGAATATAATATAGATATGGTTATTGCAAATGGAGAAAATTCAGCTGGTGGAGTAGGAATTACAAAAAAAGTTTTGGATGAATTGTTTTCAATACAGATTGATGTAGTTACATCAGGAAATCATATTTGGGATAAAAAAGAAATTTTTTCCTTTATTGATTTTGAAGATTATCTTATTCGTCCAGCGAATTATCCACCAGATACGCCAGGCAAAGGTTACTGCGTTTTTGAATGTAAAGGAAAAAAGGTTGGTGTTATCAATTTATTAGGCCGCACTTTTATGCCAGCGATGGATTGTCCATTTCGTAAAGCTGATGAAATTATAGGTGCAATTCAAAAAGATTGTGATTATATAATTTTAGATTTCCATGCAGAAACAACTTCTGAAAAAATGGCTATGGGGTGGTATTTGGATGGGAGGGTATCTTGTGTGGTTGGAACTCATACGCATATTCAAACTGCAGATGAACGGATTTTACCACAAGGGACGGGATATATTACAGACTTAGGCATGGTTGGTCCGTGGGATTCGATTTTAGGGGTGGATAAAGATTTAATTTTGAAAAAATTTTTAACGGGACTACCAGTAAAATTTGAATTAGCGAAAGGCGCTAAGGTATTTTCTGCGATTATTATACATATAAATGAATGTAATGGTAAAGTTAAAAAAATTTTTAGGATTTTAGAAAAAGATTTATTGAAAAAAATTGAAAAAATGTAAAATGGATTAAAGGTATTTTTTACTAAACGGCGAATATATGATACTGTAAGTTGTTATAAGTTCTTTTTCTTAATATTAAAGGAGGGTACTAATAATTATGGAAGTTTTGAAGGTATCAGCAAAGTCAAATCCAAATTCTGTCGCAGGAGCTTTAGCAGGGGTCTTAAGAGAACGTGGTGGTGCCGAAATGCAAGCCATAGGAGCAGGGGCATTAAATCAGGCTGTGAAAGCAGTTGCAATTGCTCGGGGTTTTGTTGCCCCGCACGGCGTTGACTTGATTTGTATTCCAGCTTTTACGGATATTTTGATTGATGGTGAAGAACGTACAGCAATAAAGTTAATTGTAGAGCCAAGATAGAATAAAGAGCCTGTTCATTTGAACAGGTTTTTTTATTGTATAACTAGTAAAGTAGGAGAATGATTATGGCAAGTGATTTACATATTCATACAACAGCATCTGATGGGAGATTATCACCGCAAGAGGTTGTTCAGTTGGCAATAAAGAATAACTTGAAGTATATAGCGATAACCGATCATGATACACTGAATGGTTTATTAAAACTTGATGAAAAAAATTTACTCTATCAAGAGTCAATAAAAATTATAAGAGGAATTGAATTTAGTGCAGATATGCCTTCAAATGAAGTTCATATTCTTGGATACCATATTGATTTATACTATCCTCCGTTAAAGGAAAAGTTAAAGTCACTGGTAGATGCACGCTGGAATCGTCTAGATAACATGATAAAAAAACTTAATTCTTTAGGATACATAATAAAAAAGGAAGAAGTTTTGGAAATAGCAGGAGATACGACATCTATAGGCAGAGCACATATCGCTAGATGTTTAGTTGAAAAAGGCTATTTTAAAAGGCTTGGGGAGATATTTGATCAGCTTTTAGGTAAAAATTGTCCAGCCTATGAACCTCATGCTAAACTTACATGTGAAGAAATTATTCAATTAGTTTCGCGGGCTGGAGGAGTTTCTATAATAGCACATCCTGGTATGATAGGTGATGATAAAATTGTTCATCATTTAATTGCTTTAGGGATTAGTGGAATTGAAGTCTTTCATCCTAAACATAGCCCTGAAGAGGTTATAAAATATATGGAGTTGGCTAAAAAAAATAACTTATTCATTACTGGAGGCTCAGATTATCATGCAATAAAGACCAGATATCCAGAGAAGTTAGGGATGTTTACTATTGATGATATTTGGGCAGAAATTTTAGATAAGAAAAGTTGCTAATTACAAATACATTTATTTTTGATATAATAATGATATTTATGAGAGTAAAAATTGGTAGTTTATTTAAGGGAGGGGCAAAATGGAAGTTATTGCTCTAGTAGGTCCTAGTGGAACTGGTAAGAGTCATAGAGCTCTCGTCGTTGCCCATAATGAAAAAGCAGATGCAATTATAGATGATGGTATTTTGATCAAAGATAATAAAATTATTGCGGGTCGTTCTGCGAAGCGCGAAGCTAGCAAAATTATGGCAGTAAAAAGAGCAATTTTTATCTTGGAAGATCATGCTAAGGAAGTTCGCGAGGCAATAAAAGAGATAGTACCTAAAAAAATTCTTATTTTAGGTACTTCAGAAAATATGGTGCATAAGATAGCAGAGATTCTTGGTTTACCGGCAATAAAAAAAATTGTTCGAATTGAGGATATTGCAAGTAAAGAAGAAATTAATAAAGCACAATATTATCGCTTAAAGCAAGGAAAACATATTATCCCTGTACCGACGATTGAATTAAAACCACATTTTTCGGGATATTTAATTGATCCGTTAGATATTTTTTTAAAAAAAACGAAAACAAAGCGGCGTAGACTTGGTGAAAAATCTATTGTTCGACCAATGTTTAGTTATTATGGGAAACTAACAGTGAGTGACGAAGCCGTCGCATCTATAGTAAGGCATGTTATTGAACTAGGGGAAGTAAAAGGAAAAGCATATAAAGTTCGGGTAAAACGAGAAAGAAATCTAGAGAATGAGGTTGGTCTTGTTATTACAGTGGATGTAAAATTACCTTATGGTATTTATTTACCGAAAATAGCAGAACAAAAACGCAAAGAAATCCTAACAGCAGTTGAGCTAATGACAGCAATGAATGTATATAAGATAGATGTTTATATTATAGGATTGACTATGAAATAAATGGAGGCTTTTCATGTTGAATCAAAATTTAGTGTTATTCTCTGGATACGCGAAATTACCAACTGGAATTACAGCTGGAGAACTATATAAAACAATTGGACTGATTGTTATCGTAGATGTAAATACGAGTGAAATTATTCAGGCGGACTGCACTTTGGCGACGAATTTAGCTAGTCAGCATGTAGCTGGAGCATTAATTGGCTGCTCCTTTAAAAACGGACCGGATGGAATGTGTCAGATGATTGAACGCATTTATCAGGGAAGTGCAAAAAAAGCGATTATTACAGCGATTCGAATCATTTATGATAAATACCGCAATTTTATGCTAGAATATGAAAATACTATAGAAGAGACGTAATGAAGATTTTTGGAGGCAATTTTATAGATGCAAAATATTAAACAGAAGTTTGTAAGTTTTTTGACTTATGGATGTCAAATGAATGAGAATGACTCTGAACGCTTGGCAGGTCAGTTGAAAAATATAGGGTATGAAAAGCAAGATGACTTGTCATTGGCTGATTTAATTATTGTAAATACTTGTTGTGTGCGTGAAAGTGCAGAAAATAAGATTTATGGAAAAATTGGTGATTTAAAAAGGTTAAAGACAGCTAATCCGAATTTAATTATAGGAATTACAGGTTGTATGGCACAAAAAGATGGTGATGCTATATTAAAAAAAGCATCACATGTTGATTTTGTCATGGGAACAAATAAAATTCATGAGATATCTAATATTATCGCAGAAGTTGAACAATCGCATGGCAGAGTGGTTAATATTATTCAAGGAGATCAGGAAATGCCTGGAGATTTACCTACTATACGTAATGGTTCAATATCTACATGGATACCAATTATGTATGGGTGTAATAATTTTTGTACGTATTGTATTGTACCTTATGTGCGAGGGCGTGAACGCAGTCGTGATTTAGAAGATATTTTAAAAGAAGTTCGTGATGTAGCATCGCAAGGATTTAAAGAGATCACTTTACTTGGTCAGAATGTGAATTCTTATGGAAAGGATAGTGCGTCAGCGGATTTTGCAGATTTATTAACTGCAGTTGATAAAATAGAAGGCATTGAACGAATTCGTTACATGACATCTCATCCGCGTGACTTAAATGATAAAGTTATTGAGGCGATTAAAAATAGTCGTCATATATGTGAGCAATTTCATTTACCTGTCCAATACGGAAATGATACTATTTTAAAAGCTATGAATCGTGGCTATACAACGGATGATTACCGGAATTTAGTAAGGAAAATTCGTGAGGCTGTTCCTCACGCTAGTATTACGACAGATTTAATTGTTGGCTTTCCAGGTGAAACAGAGGAAACATTTCAAGATACTTTGAATTTTTTAAAAGAAATTCGTTATGATGCAGCATATACATTTTTATATTCCAAACGGTCAGGTACGCCAGCTGCTGAAATGCAAAATCAAGTTTCTACTGAATTAAAAAAGAAACGGTTACAGCAATTGATGGATGTACAGAATCAGATCAGTTTAGAGATTAATCAACAATTAGAAGGACGAGTTCTTGAAGTTATGGTTGAAGGATCTAGTAAAACAGACGAAAATGTATTGTCTGGTCGGACTCGCACAAATAAGATTGTTTTATGGGATAAAGTTGGACATGAAGCAGTAGGGCAGCTTGTGCAAATTAAAATCACGCATCCACAAACGTGGGTATTGAAAGGTGAATTAATATAAAAGACATCTGGTTTAATTTGTTGATTTGTAGTAAAATGGGTAAGTAGGAGTTTGGCAATAAAAAGATGGAGATAGAATATTTTTTATTGTAGTAAATGAATTTTTATTACAATAAAAGACATGGTTCTATCTCTTTTTATATCTAAATTTTGTAGTAAAGGAAGTGGATTTATGGCTGGATATACGCCTATGATGGCACAATATAAAGAAATAAAAAGTAAACATCCTGATGAAATTTTATTTTTTCGATTAGGAGATTTTTATGAAATGTTTTTTGAAGATGCACAGTTAGCATCGCGTGAGCTAGAGATTACGCTAACTGGACGTGATGCAGGATTACCAGAGAGAATTCCAATGTGTGGAGTGCCTTATCACGCTTCAGAAGGGTACATTACAAAGTTAATCAATAAAGGATATAAAGTTGCGATTTGTGAACAGACTGGAGATGTAAAAGCAAAAGGATTAGTTAAACGAGAAGTGATAAAAATTATTACTCCGGGAACTGTACTATACGAAACGGTTTTATCTGATGCAAATAATAATTATATTGCCTTACTTTATGAAGATGACGGGAAAACGACTTTAGCTGGTGCGGACATTTCGACAGGTGAATGTTTTTATGGAATTTATGATAGCGATACAAGACGTCAAGAATTATTTGACCAATTATATCGTTTGATGCCCCCAGAAATTATTTTGGTAGAAGCACTTTCCTTTAATAATGAATTAAAAGAGTTTTGTAATTTAAGGTTAAACCATTGTAGTTTTTCTTTTATGAAAGAGGTGTCATTAGATGATGAGGAATTATTAAATGTACATTTTGATCACAATGAACAACCTCATAGTACTTATGCTCGTAAAGGGACAGCTGCATTGTTGAGATACTTGCATGATACGGTAAAAACGGATTTAACGCATTTAAATCGATTAACTTACTTAGATTCCACTGAAAATTTAATCATGGATACATATACTTTGCGAAATTTAGAGATTACGAGAAATCTTCGTGACGGTGGGAAAAAAGATACTTTATTAGGGGTATTGGATTTTACTAGGACAGCAATGGGGAGTCGATTATTAAAAAAATGGTTAGAGTATCCTTTACTTAATATAGGTCAGATTAATGCGCGTCAGGCAGCGATTTCAGAATTAATAGATACATTTAGTATGAGAAATCAATTAATGGAAGCGTTAAAGGAAGTCTATGATTTTGAACGTCTTTTAACTCGAATTGAAGTTGGAACAGCAAATGCTCGAGATTTAGTATCTCTTAGGTTATCACTTGCTAGTTTACCTAAAATTAAAGAGAGCTTAAAGGATGCGAAAAGCGACTTATTATGTAAGGCATTTGAAAATATTGAATTATATGATGATGTTGTAAATTTGCTGAATCATGCAATTGTTGATACACCGGGAATCTCGCTTCGTGATGGTGGGATTATTAAAGAAGGATATCATAAGGAGCTAGATGAGCTTAGAGTAATTGCGCGTGATAGCAGACAAATGTTACAAGACATGGAGCAACATGAAAAGGATACTACAGGCATTAAATCTTTAAAAATTGGTTATAACAAGGTTTTTGGCTATTATATAGAAGTTACGCATTCTAATGCTGCAGCTGTGCCAGAATATTATATTCGTAAACAGACGCTGGCAAATGCAGAACGATATATTACTCCAGATTTGAAAGAATTTGAAACAAAAATTTTAGGTGCGCAAGAAAAAATTGTTAGTCTAGAATATCAGCTTTTTGTTGAAATTCGCGAGCAGATTAAAAAATTAATTTATCGTATTCAAAAGACGGCTCGGCAAGTTGCAAAGGTTGATTCATTATATAGTTTAAGTGAAGCGGCTAGCCGTTATAATTATATATGTCCTAAAATGAATACTAATGGAGAAATCATAATAAAAGATGGGAGACATCCATTAGTAGAGCGAATTCTCGAACGGGAATTATTTGTACCCAATGATACAGAACTAAATCATCATGAAAGTGAAATTATGGTGATTACTGGACCCAATATGGCTGGAAAATCAACCTATATGAGGCAAGTTGCGTTATTGACACTTATGGCGCAAGTTGGAAGTTTTATTCCGGCTAGAGAAGCTTCAATTACTCCTGTTGATAGAATTTTTACACGAATTGGTGCAAGTGATGACTTAGTCAGTGGGCAAAGTACATTCATGGTAGAAATGAATGAAGTTGCACAAATATTAAAATATGCAACAAAAAAAAGCTTAATTGTGCTTGATGAAATTGGTAGAGGAACGAGCACTTTTGATGGAATGAGTATTGCTAGAGCCGTAATTGAATATGTTAGAGATAAAATTGGGGCAAAAACATTATTTGCGACGCATTATCATGAGCTGACGGATTTAGAAAATTACAGTGAGAGAATTAAAAATTATTGCGTAGCTGTAAAAGAGCGCGGTAGTGAAGTTGTATTTTTACGAAGAATTATTCAGGGCGGTGCTGATAAAAGTTATGGTATTCATGTAGCAAAATTAGCTGGTTTGCCAAAAGTGGTCACAGAACGGGCGAAAAAGATTCTTGCTGATCTAGAAGCAGAACCGACAAAGCAAATAAAACATATGGATACAAAAGTGGTAAAAGAAAAAGCGATAAGTGCAAATGAGGGTATGTCATCTTTATTTGCAAATCCATTAAATGAGCAAATCTTAGCATTGGATGTAATGAGCATGACACCGTTAGAAGCAATTAATAAATTATATCAATTACAGCAGGAAGCAAAAAAAGAGGCTGGTAAGATATGAGTAGTTTAATTCATGTCCTAGATGAACAGACAATAAATAAAATAGCTGCGGGAGAAGTTGTAGAACGTCCGGCATCAGTGATAAAAGAATTAGTAGAAAATGCAATTGATGCTGGTGCAACTAAAATTGAAGTGGAAGTTATGGCTGGTGGAACTAGTTTTATGCGCGTTACAGATAATGGCCGCGGTATGAGCAAAGAAGATGCCCAGCTAGCAGTTTTACGCCATGCAACTAGTAAATTGTACCAAGTAAGTGATTTATCTTCGCTTGTTACTTTAGGTTTTCGTGGCGAAGCATTAGCAACAATTGCATCTGTATCAAAATTTTCATTAACTACGCGTTTAGTAGATGATGAATTTGCTACATTGGTTGAAATACAGGGTGGAACGATAATTGACACTAGAGAAGCTGGTGGAAATATTGGAACAACAATTAAAGTGGAAGATTTATTTTATAATACACCTGCGCGAAAAAAGTTTTTAAAAACACCAAATTCAGAAGGAACACATATTAATGATATCTTAATTAAATTAGCAATATCTAATCCCAATATATTATTTAAATTTATTAATAATAATAAATTAGTTTTAACTACTCCGGGAAATGGAAATTTATTTGATACATTACAAAGTATTTATGGTGTAAAAGTTGGTAATGAGTTACTAGGTGTACATTTTCAAGATGAAGGAATTGGAATTTCGGGATATTTATCAAAACCAGCAATACTGCGTAGCAGTAGACAATGGCAAACTTATATTGTGAATGGAAGAGTTATTAGTAGTCGTTCGATTGCTAAGGCAATAGATAATGCGTATCATTCTATGCTGCCGAAGAATGGGTTTCCTTTAGCAGTATTAACTATTAATGTTCCTCAACATACAATAGATGTAAATGTGCATCCACAGAAAACAGAAATGAAATTTTCTGATGAAGGTAGAATTTTTAAAGCTGTATATAAAGCTGTATTAGACGCAATAAAAATGCCAGAAAATTTGGAGACAGTAGCATCTACGGTACAAAATATTGAAAGACACTATACAAGTGTTCCTATAAGTTTTCCTCATAATGATTTAAAACTAGCGCAAAATCAAACATATAATAATTCGTTAAGAAGAGAGCTTGAATTGAAAGATCCTAATGCTGATTTTTCAACAGCTCAAAAGATGTTATCGACTGAAAAAAATCGTGAATTTAGAACAAGAGAAAATGTGCAAGAAAATAAGGTGGAATCTTATATTGCGGAAGAAACTTCAAACTATACAGAACCATTACAGCCGATGGGACAAGTGGCTGATTGTTATATTATTGCCAGTGCAGGAAAAGATTTATATATTGTAGATCAACATGCTGCGCATGAGAGAATTCTTTATGATAGGTTTGCTCAAATGGCAGAAGAAATTCCTTCACAGCAGTTGTTAGTCCATTTATTTCTAGATTTTGATGATAAAGAATATCAAATTATATTAGATAACCAAGCGTTGTTTTCAAAACTTGGATTTTCTATGGAGCCTAGCGGTCCGTCAGCGATGCGATTAACTGAGGTGCCTGCAGATATCCCTATTGGTGAGGCTGAGGCAATTATTCGAGAAATTCTCGGCGAAGTGCAGGAAATGCGAAATCCTTCAGCAAAAGAAATTCGACATGCATGTATTGCAGTTACCGCATGTCGGGCGGCAATTAAAGCAGGGGATTTATTGAATATTAGACAGATGCAAATTATTTTAGATGAACTTGCGAATACGACGCTGCCGTATACTTGTCCACATGGACGCCCTGTGATTATTAAATTTCAAAATGATGAATTAGCAAAGATGTTTAAACGAACTTAGATGAGGTGTAAAATGAAAGTCATTGTAACGACAGGACAAAAAGTTACAGAGTCTTTGATAGAAAGAGCAAAAATGATTGCTGACAAACTAAACATACAATTTGTTTTCCGAAATAATGATTCTGTTGAATTGCTAAAGAGGCGTTCTAAAGCAGATATTATAATTGTTGTAACAAAACAACGTATAGTTGCATATACTGATGAGGGTGAATTATTTTTTCATTTAAATATGGCACAGTTAAGAATTCAAAATATTGATCGCGGACAGGTTGATCATATGGTTATGGCAATGCACCTTAAAAAAGGAATGTCGGTTTTGGATTGTACATTAGGGATGGGAACTGATGCAATTGTAGCAAGTTACATTGTCGGTGTAGAAGGTAAAGTTGTAGGTGTGGAAAATTCCGGAGTTACATCATTTATCGTAAAAAATGGCTTGGAAGAATTTTGCGTTGAAAATGTTAGGTTAGAAAAAGCATTGAAACAGATTGAAGTTGTACAAGCTGATTATAATCAGTATTTACTTAGTTTGCCGGATAAAACCTTTGATGTTGTTTATTTTGATCCAATGTTTCGGCACCCATTAAAAGAAAGTGTTGCACTAAAGCCGCTACGTGCAGTTGCAGATCATCGCCCTATTGAATTACAGGCTTTAAAAGAAGCAAGGCGAGTTGCTAGAAAATACGTTGTTGTAAAAGAAAATCGTCGGAGTAAAGAGTTTGAACGATTATTCATAGAAAATATTGTTGGGGGAAAATATAGCAATATAAACTATGGTGTTATACAGGTAGGTGATGAAAATAGAAAAAGTAATTACAATTATTGGACCAACTGCTGTTGGAAAAACAAATCTTAGTATTGAACTGGCAAAAAAATTAGATACGGAAATTATTTCTGGTGATTCAATGCTAGTCTATAAAGGGTTTTCTATCGGAACAGCAAAACCAACGAGGGGAGAACAGTCTGGCGTTAAACATCATTTTATTGATATACTTGAATCCGATGCAGAATTTAATGTTACACAATTTAAAGAATTAGCAGCAGCACAAATCAATGAAATTAATAAAATGGGGAAAATTCCGATTATTGCGGGTGGAACTGGATTATATGTAAAGTCTTTATTAGAAGATTATCAATTTAATGAAACCCCTGGCGATGAGAAGTATAGAATGCAGTTAGAAGAACTTGCTAGAGAAAAAGGAAAAGAGTATGTGCATGCTATGCTGGAAAAAGTTGACCCAGTTGCAGCGAATAGATTGCATATCAATGATTTTCGTCGTGTGATTCGCGCATTAGAAGTATATCATTTAGGTGGAGAGAGTATTTCTCAAGAAAAAGGTGCGAAGGATAATCAATTGGTATATAATGCTATGGTGATTGGATTAATGATGGATCGTAGTCATTTATATGAACGTATTAATGAGCGAGTTGATTTGATGGTCGATGCAGGTCTGATTGATGAGGTAAAACAACTTCTTCATCACGGCGTTTCGCCTACTTGTCAAGCAATGAAGGGAATTGGATACAAAGAAATTGTTGAATATTTGCAAGGCGAAGTATCTTTAGACTATGCGATAGAGCATATTAAAAAATCCACACGACATTTCGCAAAAAGACAATTGACATGGTTCCGGAAGATGCCATATATTCGTTGGTATAATGTAGAGAAATATACTCCCAATGAAATCGTGGAAGAAATTTACAAGGATGTGGCAGGATATTTTTTGATTAAGTAGAATACTGTTAATGCAACCATAATAAAATAGGGGGGGTTTGGGTGTGGCAGTTAAGGGCATTAATTTGCAGGACAGTTTTTTAAATCAAGTGCGTAAAGAAAATGTAGCTGTTATTATATATTTAATGAATGGTTTTCAATTAAGAGGTTTAGTAAAAGGCTTTGATAATTTTACCGTTATTATTGAAAATGATGGCAAACAGCAATTGGTATATAAACATGCTATATCGACAATTACTCCATTTAAAGCGTTGAATAATAGTTATTCTCACGATAAAGAAGAATTTGAGTAAAAATAGCTGGGCATTTATGCCCAGCTATTTTAAGGAGCTATAGAATGAAAAGTAGAGGATTTGAAATTGTTACAGAATATAAAGAAAAGAATATTCGTTTACCACAGCGTAAAACGGTAGCAAGTGCAGGCTATGATATCGAATCAGCTGTTGATATCGAATTATTTCCACATAAAGTTACTATTGTACCTACTGGAATTAAAGCATATATGCAAGAAAATGAATATTTGGGAATACATATAAGATCTGGATTTTCAATAAAGAAAAAAATATGCTTAATTAATAGTCAAGGTGTTATTGATGCTGATTATTATAATAATAAAGACAATGAAGGACATATAATGATTGCTTTTTATAATCATAATGATGAAGTCGTTCATATTGATAAAGGTGAGCGCATTGCGCAAGGTGTTTTTTATCAATATTTAACCGTGGATGATGATATATCAAATGGTGTCATCCGTAAAGGTGGAATGGGTTCAACTGGAGAAAGGTAGCAGGTGATTACATGGACTTGTTTTCTTATTCAAATCAAAATAATTTGAATCAAACTCAACCGTTGGCAGTACGAATGAGACCTCGTGACTTTAACGAATTTATTGGTCATGAAGATATAGTCGGCAAAAATAAATTTTTACGCAAGATGATTGAAGCCGATAAGATTCCATCTATGATTCTATTTGGACCACCAGGAACGGGAAAAACGACATTGGCTCAAATGATCGCAAAAATGACAAATAGCCATTTTGAAAAAATCAATGCAGTAGCCGCAGGAATTAGCGATATTCGCAAAATTGTTGAGGCTGCGAAAGAAAGATTACATCTCTATACGCAAAGAACAATAATTTTTATTGATGAAATACATCGCTTTAATAAAGGACAACAAGATGTATTATTACCTTATGTAGAGGATGGAAGATTAATTTTAATTGGTGCGACAACGGAAAATCCATATTTTGAAGTAAATGTAGCATTATTATCAAGAGTACGTGTAGTGAAATTGAGTTTGCTTTCTAGAGAAAATATTCAAAACATTTTAAAGCAAGCATTGCAAGATAAAGAACGTGGTTTGGGAAATGAAAAATTTATTTGTGACGAAAAAGCATTGCTGCTGATCACAGAGATTTCATCTGGGGATGCAAGAGTGGCGCTTAACATTTTAGAGCAAGCGACAGCTTTGCTAGAATCTGGGGGCGTTATAAATATAGAAGTATTGCAAGAAGTTATAGGTGAAAAACTACATAACTATGATAAAAGTGGAGATAAACATTATGATACGGTTTCTGCATTTATAAAAAGTATGCGAGGAAGTGATCCGGATGCAGCATTGCACTATTTAGCCAGAATGTTAGTTGCAGGTGAAAATATTAATTTTATTGCACGAAGAATTGCAATTTGTGCAGCAGAAGATGTTGGAAATGCGGATCCACAAGCTCTAGTAGTTGCGATGGCAACGGTACAAGCAGTGCAATTTCTCGGTATGCCAGAAGCGAGAATTCCACTTGCGCAAGCTGTAACTTATATTGCTTCAGCCCCTAAAAGTAATGCTGCTTATTTAGGTATTGATGCAGCAATTCATGACGTCAAAACAAAAAATTGTGGAGTTGTTCCGCCCCATTTGAGAGATGCACATTATAAAGGGGCATCTAATCTTGGGGCTGGGAAGGATTATGTTTATCCGCATGATCATGGAGAACATTTTTTTTATCAACAATATTTACCTGATGAATTAAAAAATATTTTTTACTATAAGCCTACAGAGCAGGGGCAGGAAAAAGAAATGAAATTAAGATTACAGAGATTTTGGGGTACTAAATATTAATAGTATTGAGTCACTTTTTGTCTTGATTACATAAGATAAAACAAGAGGTGAGGAAAATGCAACCTGTATTTAGTCTAAATGGGCAACATGTTGCTTGGCTTATTGGAAATTTCGTTTACGATAAAGTTGGGCAGCCGATTGCTTTTGTAAGTGGTGGTGGATTATATTCTAGTTCAGAAGGTTATATTGGTCAGATATTTAAAAATGGTGAAGCTTTTACTTGGCGTATTTTACATTCGAAGTAAATCGATTTATTAAGAGGTGCTACCGAATATAGTTTGATATTCGGTAGCACCTTTTTTTTTTTATGTTATAATAAAGAGGATTATTATGCATAATTATGAGAGATAATACGATAAAGTGTAGGAGAATGATTTTGAACATATATAGTGTAAGTGAAATTACAAAATATATAAAAAGGTTAATAGATGTAGAGCAGACTTTACAAACCGTTCTAATTCGAGGTGAATTATCAAATTTTAAAAAACATTATTCAGGTCATTGTTATTTCACGCTCAAAGACCAGCAGTCATCAATAAAATGTGTGATGTTTAAAAATAAAGCACAGTTTTTAAAATTTATGCCACAAGATGGCATGCAAATAGTTGTTAGTGGTTATATAACAATATTTGAGCGCGATGGACAGTATCAACTTTATGCGGATAGTCTATTTCCGGATGGTATAGGTGAACTAAGTCTTGCTTTTGCGCAATTAAAGGAAAAATTAACTATGGAAGGTTTATTTGATTCTGTACATAAAAAAATATTGCCGTATTTTCCGAAAAAAATTGGTGTTATTACTTCAGCAACAGGTGCGGTTTTACGTGATATATATACTGTTTCCAAAAGGAGAAATCCACAGATTCAATTATGTTTGTATCCAGTAAAAGTTCAAGGAGATGAAGCTCCATTCGAAATCGTTCATGCAATTGCGGCTTTTAATACAAAATTTCCGGTAGATGTCATCATTGTTGGCCGTGGTGGCGGTTCAATAGAAGATTTGTGGGCATTTAATGATGAAAAAGTTGTCCGTGCAGTTTTTGAGTCAGCTATTCCTATTGTTTCGGCTGTAGGTCATGAAACCGATTATACTTTAACTGACTTTGTTAGTGATGTACGAGCGGCCACTCCTTCGCAAGCTGCTGAGCTTATTGTGCCTGATGTTAAAGAGCTTTTGCATCGAATTCGAATTTTACGCGATAAGATGGATATAAAAGTAAAACACATCCTAAGTGAAAAGCGACATAGAATAAATTTATGTAAGCAAAAGCGTATATTGTCAAATCCGCAATTTATATTAGATAGAAAGAGAGAGTTATTAGATAAGTGTGTAGAACGAATGGGACAAGGAAAATGTAATCAATTATTACAGAAACGTCACGGCTTAGAAGTGTTATTGGAAAAGCTTTTGCTCTTAAACCCTTTAGCGGCGTTAAACCGTGGATATACTATAGCTAAACAAGAAAACATCTTGATAAAATCAATTAAGCAAGTGAAGAAAGATGAAAATTTAACTTTATATTTAGCAGATGGGAAAATAGATACCAAAGTAACTTGTATAGGGGA
>UMGT01007776.1_pt1 | contig 19718 bp, 14 predicted proteins | sample 1965351 | NCBI WGS metagenome assembly UMGT01 (sample SAMEA4836080, study PRJEB28245) | human gut metagenome | biome: gut microbiome; material: fecal sample | place: Denmark | collected 2008 | reverse complement strand
AAGCGTAATTCATGAGTAACGTAGCAATATTTTGCGCTTACGAATATAGTTAACTTTATTACCGTTTTTCTTTCTATTAGATGGTTTTCTGCCGTTAAAATTGAGTACAAAAATAGGAGCCACCGACAGATGCCAATAGCATCCGCCAGTAGACTCCTATGTACTTAACGGGATCAGAAATTGCTTTTAGCTGCGCTTAAGTTTTGCATTTGCTACCGTTGTTAATATTTTCCCAATACTTTCGGCTATATATTTTGCATCTTCCTCTGTATTCTCGTGATTAAATGATATTCTTATTGTTCCGAATCCATATTTCTCCGGAATTTTGATTGCCTTTAAAACATGGGACATCTGTGTGTTTGTACTATCACAAGCCGATCCTGTCGAAACCATAATACCCATCAAATCAAGTCTATGTAACAACATTTCACCATTTGCATTTTTAAAAGAAAGGCTGATATTTCCAGGCACTCTATTACTACTTCCGTTTCTGATAAAATCTATATTGTACTTTTTTAATCCTTGAAGAAGCACATCTTCTAGTTTCAGAAGATGTTTACGTCTATCATCTATATGTGAACAAGCCTTTTTTAGAGCAACCGACATCGCCACTATTCCAGCAACATTTTCAGTACCAGCTCTCATCCCATACTCTTGTGCACCGCCATCTACAAATGGTTTTAATGCAGTTCCAGCCTTAACATATAAGAATCCGATGCCTTTCGGCCCATTGAATTTATGTGCAGATGCTGACATCATATCAACACCTATCTCCTTTACGTCGATTTTCACATGACCAACAGCCTGAACGGCATCTGTATGAAATTTCGCACCATTTCTATGAGCTATATTACATAGCTCATGGATAGGCTCAAGACTTCCTATTTCATTATTCGCATACATGACAGAAACCAATGCCACCTTATTAACCAACGCTTCCTGCAAAGTATTCGTATCAACTATACCGTTTCTATCTACAGGAAGATAAATAACTTTGTTTCCAACCTGTTCTATCGAAGCACATGTGTGTAAGATAGCATGATGCTCAATTTGGGATGTAATCACTGTTTGCGACTCATTTGTTTTTAAAATACTTTTCAGTGCCCAATTGTCGCTTTCTGTCCCACCAGATGTGAAGAAAATTTCTTCTGGACTTGCATTGATGCAAGATGCAATCGTCTCTCTTGCTATTTTTAAAGCATTTTTAGGTACTCTCGAAAACGAATACGGCTGAGACGCATTTCCGAAATTCTCACAAAGAAAAGGGCACATTGCTTCAAAAGCATCTTGATCTAATCGAGTAGTTGCTGCATTGTCGGCGTAGATTATCCTTTTTTCTTTTCTATTCAAATAACTTACACCCTTCCTCTTTAAATTCCTCGATTTTATCCATTAGTTCTTCAATCGTTGTGTCCAAATATCCTGCAAGACAGTCCATACAGTAGAAGTTCGCCACATTTTCACCTAGCAATTTCTTGTTGATGCCAATCGTATTTTTATCAAGATTTTTTTCACCACAACTAATACATACTGTTTTCATTATTGATTAGACATCCTTTCTGAGACTAAATATAGGCATTTGCTTCTCTTCTTTTTTGTATTCCTTCGGGTCAAGTTCTTCTAATTGTAGTTGAACTATTTTTCGCATTTTTACAGCTGGTTGTAAACAGTATGTTTTGAATTGAAGTCTATTGATATCCTCTACGCTCTTTACATGAGGGAACAATAATTTCAAAAATGCTGTTGTAAGTTTTTTTACCGCTTCAACATGACGCTCGTATGCACCATCGGAAACTTCTACGATTTGATCTACGATTGCTCTATAGCTCATATCTTCTCTCAGAAGATGCAATACGGTACAAAAATATTCTGTGTTCAATGCCCAGCCGGAAATTTTAAGCCCTGGTTGCATAGGAGGAATATCCCACCCTTTTATAAATCCATGCATTCTATCTAACAGTGCACTTTCCTGAAAAAGTGATGGTAATTCTGTAAGCATATTTTTATACTCGTCCATATTATCGGTTTCGATGTTTCCAAGGAAAACGACACCTGCATCAGAAACCACTTCATGTCCATTTACTTCGCAACGTCCTCGTTCCATATATCCCTGCATGACTGATCGCATCTCGTTTACATCGCCAAACTTTACAAGCTTAACTTCGTCAATAGCGACATAGTCATGACCAACTATGAATCCAGGTGTATTCCTAGCAGTATCAAAGAACATTTTTGCACGAGTCACTTTTCCACCATCTGTTAAAAGACCATATTTACTAATATTTCCAAACACATAGGACTTACCAGTACCTTTTGGAGCAAGCTCGATAAGATTTAGGTTCTTTTCCACAAACGGAAGTAATCTTTTCAGCATTGCCAGTCGATTTCTTTCGTCCTCATATCCCGCCGAGTTATAATCCATTGCTCCTAAAAGAATATCAATCCATTCGTTAATATCAAACTCTGAACGAACATCCTTATAAAAGTCTATGTCCGTATCATATGGACAGAAACTTGTAAAATCTGTCAGCTTAATTTTTCCAACTATCTTTGGCTTTACCGAATCATCCGGTGGGCGATACCCAAGTTCAACAATTCCCCATGTGTCAGAGCTTTTGACAAGCTCATTCTTAATGGAGTCCCAAATATGAGATTCAATGATAGTTTCCTTACTCTCTAATCCAAACTCTGGTAGCGAGAAAGATACTTCCCCTGTCTTTATGCTGATATCAACATTGATTTTAGTCAGTAACTTGACACGCTCATAGCTTGTGACAATTCGTTCTTTAATGCTGATCCATTCCTCTTTTCGAGGCATATATTTATTTACAAAATCCAGCAAATCCTGTGTCTCAAAGTTTCCATCTTCATCTTCAAATTTTTTTAACACCCAATCTCGCAAAAAAGAAGGTAATTTTAGTGTCTTCAGAAAACTCATTCCCTTCAAATCTTTGAAGACGACCATCTCATCGAACTGTTCTCTCAATTTATTAGTCACTCACCGTACCTCCTTTACAATAGTGTTTTTTCTTTGAAATCTTTATTTTCAGCTTCAAACGACAAGCCTTCCATTATCAAATTATCTTGAATATATACATCAACTTGATAAGGTTTCTTTGACGGCTTCAAATCCGGAAGTGCAATAGTAAAATTATGTCCATCATTTGCATGAGCAATAATTCTCTGGTCATTTCCAGAAATAGCCACAGATATTTCGTCTAATTTGATTTTTGAATATACCTTAATCTGAGCATTTTTCTTTCTCTTGCTATATTCAATCTTAGGCGTACTCATCTTGAACTCATAGATTGCAGCAGGTCTTGTTATTTCAATAATAGGTACCACTACTTCTTCAAGGGTAGCGCCACCGTGCACCTCTATATTGGCCGGTCTACTTCCCTTAAAACGGTCATAATTTGCTAATACCCAGAAATCTTCTCCATCAATTGCACACGATGGTTTTTCATCTGCTTCTGATTTTGGACAACATCTACCAGAATGGATGCCTTTTTCATTCATTTCATGCTTGTTCTCTTGTCCGCTAATTACAGATAATCTGCTTGCTCCATGATCGGAAATCAGAACCACTCTGTCATATTTCTGTAATTTGCTGTTTACCTCTTCTAAAACTTTTCTAATAACTTTAAGTTCATCATATAAATATGTTGGCAAATGATTATTTACAAAGTCAAAATTATCCGTACCATGATGCTTCATTTCATCAAGAGCCTTAATTCCATTTTTATCCGGAATAAAAACACCACCATGGTTCTCGAATACTTCTACAAAGTCTTTATTTTTTGAAGTAATTGAAGGTAATTCACAATGACAAAGTGTCGTATACGTCATTAGATTGAACTCACGACACAACGACATAATATATGCCATATACTCGACACCCATAGCATCAACAAAATACACTGCTGTATTCTGCATATCAATAGATTCCGTCTTTTCGCTTCTTGCGGGCAAAATACGAAGATATTCACGATCTACAGCCTGTTTTTCTACAAGCTCCCTGAACTCAGTCGTTATTTTATTTGTCACTTTCTGATACTTGTAATCACTGAAATAGTCATTTAGCAATTCGTGCTTATAATCATAATTCTGAAGATATAAGTATAGGTCAGAAGAAATATGCTTCAGAACACCTAAAAGTTCATCCTTTGAATAGTCATCTGCATATTTTTCTATCATTTCAAAAATAAGATTGATTTCATTCTTTGTTGCATCTGTGAGGTAATAGAGAGTCTTTGATTCCTTCTCCATGACCCAATCACAATAATCCACTATTTGCTTAGAATCGTTACAACACAGTTTTTTCAAAAGAGCTTTTCGTTCTTCATAAAGCTCCCAATATTCCTTATCAGAACATGGAACTTCTAAAATGCATTGATAAAAACATTTTACGATTTCTTCAACTGAATTTGCAGATTCAACTGCCATATTCATATACGCATTATTCGGTGTTCCATACAGTTTCAGTGCAATGAAATACAACCACTTCGTATAATCCTTAGCACTGTTCCAATCCGGAAGTGCTAAGTGTAAAGTTTCTACAGCACCAAAACTTTTGCGAATATACTCCGCCCATGAAGAAGCCTTTATCTCCGTCATAGCTTTTTTCCACTGTTCATCAGTACCATAGCTTTCTTTTAAGCTATTTGTAATCGGATCGATTTGAAGCAACAAATCAAAAAGCTTTGTCTGCTCTGAAATATCGAACAAAGAATGGTTATAATTGTTCTTGCTCTTAGCTGTCTTCACATGCACTTCATCACACTTATTTTGTTCAATGAAAAAAGGTACATTTTGAATGCCTTCTATGCTTTGTGTCGAATTCAAATCTGGCATTTCAGGTGACACAAATACCAAATTAGGTTTCGTCGAAGTTATTCCTTTAACATCGTAAACCCATGTGCGGTATCTACTGTCAGAAAATGCAAGAAATTTTTCGCACTGATAGCACAGCACTACAATTTTGAGCTTTGCATTTGTCAATGCAACAAGCTTATTCAATAGTTCTCTGAGCTTTTGCTCGCCAATCATTTTGTAAAATGTTGTAAAGCCTGTTACAAAAATAGTACCTGTTAGTTTCCTCAGATCATCAAAAAGTGCTGCCTCAGATGGGTTCTCGTCGTTTCGAGCATAGTCTGATACATCTTTGAAGATATTTACACCCACCTTAAAATGGGTGTAAATACTCTTCATATCTTCTTGATTCCTTACATTAACAAGTCTTGGATGATTATCCGTGGAGTGCATATATCTATCTATTCTTTTTATGCAATCTTCAAGCTTCATATCTTGAATTCCTCCTTACTTGCCTTTAATAATCTCCATACCAACGATCATATTGTCACGAATCAGCTTTTTAAGATATTGCTTAACATCTGCTACATCCATATCGTCAATTTTTTCAAGTGCTTTATCGCAACCAGACTGATTGTACTTATACTCAGCCAGTTCACGAAGCTTCTTGTCTACTTCTGGTAAGCCAAACCAATCATCTACACTTACAGCCATAACGCTAGATAAGTGAGAACGAACCTCGTCCAAATCATCAAGCATAACGCTATAAGATTTAACAATTGAATTTCTGAAAGCTGCATCAATCATAGTTTTGTTGGTCAATCTGTCGAAGAAGTTGGCAGTTTCAAGGAACTCCATTGCCTTATCAACAGCAGATGCATCAGGTTGCTTTCTATTTAGTGTTGCAAAAGCACTTCTTGCGACCTGAACATCCTTGTCATCTACCATACACAGAATAGGAGTTTTGTATTCCTTTGACCATGCTTTAGGAGTTTCAAAGCCTGTCTTGTCTTTCCAGAAGGTTCTAAGTTTTTCAGCACCTTGCTCACTTACATACTTTTCAATAGCTTTTTCCACCGACCTTTGGTAGTCCTGTTTCTCGGCTGTGAAAATACTACCAGAAAGAAGTCTGAAGATTTCTTTTACCTCTTCATCATCAAATCTTCCGAGCAAGAATGAACAAGATTTCTTAAACATTTCAGTTTGATTATTATAGAAATCATTAAATTTACTTCCGTTCAATACCAATTGCTCAAGGAATGCTTCCTTCTGTGAATCGAGAATGTTACCAGCTTTTTTAATCTGGTATAGCAAATCCATAAAATCGGATAACTCTTCCCAATAATTCTTTGCATACAGATAAGAAACACGGATAGAATTACAACGATCACACCAATCGTGAATAGTAGGAATAAAGGCAATATTCTTGGTCAAAATCTTATTACTCTCAATTACGATCTTGTATTCAAGAATAACTTCACTGATTTTCTTGTTTGCGGTTTCTGTGTTCCATACCCAGTTTGCAGCATCAACCTTGAATTTTTCTTTTAGTCTGTTAATATACTGTCCGTTATCACCAACTTCACTTGCAAGTTTTGGCAACAAGCTATCCTCATAAATCTGAAGGTATTTTTCCATTCCTTCGACAATCTTTTCCGGGGTTGCAATAAGTATCATATCTGCGACAATATCCGGATTATCTATACACAGCTGTCCAATAGAGATTGCAATCTCTTTATCAGATTTAACTCCTCCATAATTACCATTGTTTGCAATTTGACAAAAGCTATCAATAAGTTCGTCAATTTTTCCTTTCGATGTTTTGAACGCTCCCTCAATAGTAACAAATTTCAAAACCCACATAGGAAAAGACCAATCTTTCATTTTCTGGCGAATACGGTCACGAGTGATTTCAGCAGAAACACAAAGAGATTTATCGATATCAAAAATTTCAGAAGACGCCTCGTTAAATGCTTTCTCCTCAGGTTTAATAAAGCCAATGAACTTATCCTTATATCGAGAAATAGCGGTTGTTTGATGCTTAATTATTTCAGAAACCATCTCCTTTAATTTTTCTTTAGTTAAAGGCTCGTTTCTGATGCCATCTGACCAGTTATATGTGCCATCTGTATAATCTTTAAGCAGAAAGCCAAGTACAAATGCTGTAAGATTACAAGGCATGAATCCATACTTTCCATCTCTATCCTGTAAAAAATCATAGATTTGAGCAATAGAAATCTGACCATCTCTCTCACAAGTCGTGTCAATCAGCTTATTTAATTCAATCTTAATTTTAGAAATAGGTAAATATGGGCTATTCTTCCAATAGTCTTTATCCTGCCATGCTGCACCGATATAGTTTTCAAGTTTTGTCTTATCATTACTTGAACGATACTGTCCAGAAACTGATTCTTTCGAGCCACAATCAACGCCCGCACCTAAAGAAGTAGACTGCCACATTGTTTCATTAACAGAACCTATAAATTCCAACCCTTCTGGATATTTTGCTCTGTTAATGCGTTCCAATACCGTTTTCAAGAGCTCGATATTATTTGCTCGTTCTCCTGCTGTCTTGCCTGCGCTATAAACAATAAATTCACCGTCAGCAACCTTGCCTTTCCATTTCTTAAGGAAGTCTTTAGCATTTGTTTCATATTGTGCAGCAAGTCCTCTGTCAGATTTCAAATTTACGACAGAATTTGCCATGGCATCAACGTATTGTTCGAACAAGTCGGTTCCTAATGGATTTATGGATGCATCAATAAAAATCATTCGATATGTATCATCTGCAACAGCGTCCTTAATCAGTCTTCCAATTTCAACGCTTTCTGCATCATCTTTTGCAAATGTAACAACTCCAACAATTTTATTGCCTGCATCTGTATCTTTTGCACGAAGTGTATTGATAGTCGACTTAAAGTCATTCTTTGACACATAATGCAAGTCGTATCTCAAACGAAGTGCACCATCAAAAGAAAACGCAGAAGACATATCTGCTTCCTGTATTAGTTGCGAAGTCGTCTTTTGTTTCAGTTTTGCCTTTTCTTTTTCCAATTCGGCAATATTGGTTGTATTGATCATTGCCGAATACTGTGTTTTTCCTCCTGGTAAAGGCTTCTTAAAGAGAATGTCCGGAATCAATCTGTTAGCAATCTTTACAGCCTCATCATTTTCAAGATCTGAACCTTCAAAGGCGTTGTTAAGATTGCGTTCATTTGGTATAAACAGTTCAACAGAGTCACCAGTCTTTTGAGAAATTGCCTGTAGTAAAAGGATTGTTTTAAAAACCCTCTGCTCATCTTTATTTAAATTTTTACTTCTAGCCAAATTAAAACAATCCAAGATTGTTTTAATGTCATGAGATAAAAATTCTTTACCTTTTTCGTAGAAGAACTCCCACAACATATCAATTGTCAACAATGGGTTATCCGATTCATACGGATCATTCTCGTCAATGAACCATTGGAAACCTTTAATCTCGTCCCCACGGTCATTTTTAATAAAGTCGAACATACTTCTCTGGTTTGAATCAAACGCAGAAGAGATATGTTTTAAGAGCAAGGCAGCGTATGGATGGATAGGAAGGATTTTCTTCAACTCATCATCACTGATACCTGCTTTAGCTTTTACAAGCTGCCTTGATTCATCCGTTCTAGAATACAAAGCGTCTCTTGTTTCGTGCCATTCTTTACGGACAACTTCATCTTTTGTTTCTTCCATTGCCTTACCCATCAAACGGAAAGCCATGTTCTCAGGGAGTTCAATATTACAGATTGGCTGAACAAATCGTCCCATAATTTTTTGCCAGTCTTTGTCCGTATCTGGAAAAATATGTGTTACATTATGTGTAACAATAATCATGTAGAATGGATCGTTTCCACTCATATCTACAATCTTCTGGAAGCCAGTCAGCGCACGCATATTATTTCGGAAGTACTCTGTAAACTCATCCCAAATAAAAGTGATGGCTTTCAAGTTGTTCTCCTTAATAACTTCCTTAATCCACTCTACAAGCTTATCCACATCCATTGTTAAGGCTGAAAAATGCTTTTCCTTACCAACACGCATAATTTTACTCATAAGCTCTTTTAAAGCTTCATCTGAGTATTCCTTTAAGTTGGCAATAATTGTATCAACATCATCGCCATCAAACAAATCAGCATATTCTGTTTTGACAAGTTCATTGAATGCATTTTTTGCCCAATCTTGTGACAACCATGCAATTGTGGATTCTCTTAATGCACTTGTACCGCCTTGGTATCCATTTTCAGCAAGAGTACGAGAAATACTCTCTTGAATTGCAAACACTAGATCACTATCACCATAAATATCAGATGAACCATATCTATGAACAGTTAGGATTTTTTGTTCGCCAGTTTTGATCTGCTGAAAGCTATTGAACAAATCATTGCTCAGCTGATCTTGAAATTTTTCAAAGTACTGCTTTGTATCTTCTTCAGATGCCTCTAACAGTTTTTTCAAAGTCAAAACTGCATGAGATTTACCTGTACCGTATGCACCCTCAACCCATAATGAAACCTTCTGCTTACGTGAAAGGATGCTGATAGTATCCTTAACAAGACGAACGAATGTCTCATGTGGATAGAACTTTTTCCAAAGATCGGGCTGACTTTCTATAATGTCTTTATTAACCTGAGGAAAGTACTCAGGGTCTATATCAAAATACTCACGATATTTTGCCATTTTCCATCCCTCCTAATCAAAATAATTCAAGCACATCTTGAGATGTCTTTCCCTCTCGAAGTGTGATGTTGTCCAAATCAAGCGTAAAGGACGCATTGATGAACTCTGGATAATTAACAGAAAGACCAGTCAATAGTTTCTCCATCGTGTTTCTATCCAATCCAAAAATCTGGGTAGGGCTGATACCATCACTTTCAATATCGTGATTTAGTAAGCGCTTCAGCGTAAACTGGTAATAATCCCCACAAGCCTCAGCAAACTTAAACAATGAATACAGAATTACACGAGGATCTGGATTTTTCCATTTTCCTCTTGTAATACTCTCTAAATATCTCTTCCCGTTCTTTAACTGGTAGTCGCATAGTCCTAATCCCAACTCAGTACCAACTTGCTCTGTCGATATGAAAATATTTTTGTACGCAGAGACAATATTTTTTTTGGAATTGACTGTCATATCATCACCTAACATTGCCATAATTGCCGCTGGTGTGTATGTCTGATCAACTACCGTATTTTTCACCCACCAATTGTACTCAGAAGTATATACGAGATTTGAAACCATCAATCCCCACGCATTAACATCCTCAACACCTAATTGTTTGACTTTTTGTCCAAAGTCCGTCAAAACATAGTCACTTTTCTTTCTTACCGCAATGCCACTATCAGATAAAAAAGATTTCAAATACTTAACCATATTAGTACCAAGACCATGGGCGGAATTCCAGAAATCTTCCGTATTTTCCATGTACTTGCGTACCCAGTCGTATTCTATTCCCATGTTTCCATATCTATCAACACTTCCCATTTTCTTTTCCCCCTTCGGTAATCTCATGGAGTTTGCTAAAAGACATCCATGAAAAATATCGTGACATTTTCTACATTTAACACATCTATCATCTATTTCGACAATTCCATCATGTAAAGAAATAAACCCATGTGGACAGTTTGCCTCACATACGCCACAGCCAATACAATAAGCTGACTTTCTAAAAATCGTCTTCAACGCTGACATGAAGTAAATATCTCTTTTTGTGTTAGTTCCAATGTTTACTGTGAAAATTGTCCGATCGTTTTCTACTGTTTGTTTGATTTTGTATGGATGACCTTCAAAAATCACCTCGACATCTCCATCTGTCAGAAACGAAACTTTACCAACAGTTTTGATCCATTCCTTCCAATCGGTTGCATTGGCGTAAGTAGTAATTGTCAAGACACCTTTTTCAAACTCGTCTATCGAAAGATTCTTTGCAATCGACAATTCTTTACCACTTCTTCTAGCCTTCCAACCTCCAATATCCATAAATTCCTTAACTGCTTCATCTGAAGACAAATTCTTAGATGTAGTATCAAGAATTATCTTATTGAATGTAGTCGTTGTGAGTTCACCAGTTTCAGATTTACCATAGGACTGTTCCTTAAAATACATATTTTTTGATGCAGCTAAAGGACAAACCAAACAACCAGCTCGGCTATTACCTTTTTTATATGCTTCGTTAATAATCAAATCTCGCGCATAAATATATGTAAACAGTTCTGCTGAACCCCATTCCAAAATTGGATGGCAGCTATACTGTCCTTTTACTTTTTCTCCCAAACTAACATCTTTATACTCACTTCGTGATGCACTTTCATCACCTCTCACGCCTGTAAATGCCATCCCACGAAAATGTGGATTATTCATTATCTTACGCAACAAGATTATTTGCGGAGATGTTTTATGTACACTGCAACACCATCTCATTGTTTGAGCCGGAGGTCCAAATTTATTCCAAGTTTCTATTGGACTTAAATTGGAACAAGAACGATAAAAGCTGATTTCATTTGATTTGCAATACTTTTCAACATCCTCAATCACACGATATGTATCAGGAAATTCCATACCTGTATCGCCAAACAAAACCATGAAAGCATTATGTGGCAATGCTCTTTGAACAATATCTAGTGCAACTACACTATCCTTACCACCACTGAATGCCACATAAAAAACATCTACTTTGCTTTGATATTGTTGATATGTATTATAAACCTTCTTGATTGTCTCTTGAACTAGACCTTCCAGAAGTTCTTGATTTCTAGCTACCATTGCGGGTACATCCACAAATCTTAACGGTTGCTCGTTTGGTTCAGGTTCTTCTAAAATCGTAATTTCTGGTGCTGTATAACAAGATCCTCCTTTGGTCTGAGCAACCTTTCTACCTCTGTAAAAATAATTATTTGCTTCAGCCCACATATACGGATAGCTATCATTTTTTTCGTAATTCCAGTATTTATCAAAACCCAAAATATCCAATTCTTTATAATAAACAGGTCTCGGCTCCTTGCTGAATAGCAAAGGGGACGAATTAAGTAGTATGCCACCTGTCTCGACATCGTAGCTATATGAATACATTACTCTCTTAATCTCCTTTGTTCATCCTTAGTAAATTAGCCTGGCTTATTAGCTCATCCATTTTTCCATAACTTTTACGAGCTAAATAACCAGATGCACACAAAAACTCTAGGATGCTATTGCTGTTGAGAGAAACATTGCTTTCTGCCACGGCTCGTATGACCACATCGTCAAATGTGTCTAAACTTGAGTTCCTTTTAACAATCGCTCCAACAGGTTTATTTGCTGTAAAGCCAGCATGTAACAATTTAAATTTCTTACTGTAATTCGCAACATAATGTTGCAATAAAAACGCATTCCAACTGAAATAAGCATTAGGAAATCCACCAAAAAGATTGACATCCTTTATACTTACAAAATCACCAGCACAGAACATTTCAATTGCAAAATCTGTGGCAGTAATATCGAATTTTGCTTTGTCTTTTGAAACAAACTCTTCTTTATTGATGCGTAAAGAATTTTCATACACTGCATCAAAATAAATCGGAGTATCTAATTCTGTTTTTAATGTATTTAACTGATCTAAAGTAAAATATTCGTGGGACTTAGCAAAATTTTCAAACACCTTCATCATAGATAGTTCTTTGCCATATGCACTTATTATTTTTCCTTTGAATGAAAATTCATCCCTCAGTTTGTACCCTAAAACATCCCGTAAACCTAACCAAGTAAGGAATGAGTATCTTTCTTGAATATCTGGTAAATTGCGGCCAATCAAATCCACAAGTTCTTTACCACCCATATATTCCTTATCAGCAATTGCCTCATTGATCCATTTTACAATCTTTATCATTTCATCTGAAGTGAATTCCACAATACTCTCATGGAAATATTCACCCTTTTGATTTCTTATAAACTCCTCACTGTTTGTTCCAGCTAGAACTGCAATTACCTTGTCTCTAGTGATATGTGATAGGGAAGATACAATTTCATCTGTAGCCACCGCAGTGCCTGCTTCAATAAGAAAATTGCGGACCTCTTCTGTAAGGTCAATTTCCACATTACTATTGGGAGCAATGTATTTTTTTCCAAAATACATTTCGTCAGCTACATAGTGCGACAAATAGGTTTTTAACATGTCAGCATTATTGATTCTTCCATCTTCAAAGTCTTCTGAAAACTCTTTAAAAAGAGATTCGTAATAAATAACATTTTTGCCTTCAGAAAAAATATTTCGGATATATGCCAGCAATCTCATTCGTCTGGGTTCATCAAGCATAACATCTGGAAGATATGCCATATCTCCATAACGAATGCAGATCCTCATAACATTTTCACAGAGTTCTTCGTCTGAACATTCAACTTCAAAATGAATTTCCGATTTCCACTGCATTCTAAATCTGCGAACACTCAACTTGTCATTTAATCGAAAGCCTTTTCGATAGTGTGTGAGAAGAATTCTTCTATATTTATCAGCGTCAACAAAATCTTTACTATCAGTTTGTTTTGTTTTCTTTACTGCTACAGCATTGCTAGGCGTTTGTTCGTGTTTTCTCTCAAAGTAAATCTTGAAATCTTGAACCTTTATCTTGTAATAACTTAGCACTCCTGCAATTTTCTTTGTAATGTCAGTTGCCGAAATATTCGTTTCAACATATAATCCATTAGCAAATTCCTTCGGTGCAATCATCTGATCCATCTGATCAATTGTGGCAATTTCGACTCTGCCAGTCCCAGTAATATTTTTTCCACATAGGTCAATGAGGATGTTTTTATTTTCCTTAAAAAGTATCTTTAACACACGCACATAAAGCTGCGTCCAGTTAGAGAAATCTGAATATATATTGCCGTTATACTCAAGGCTTACCGGTTTTGTATATGCCAATTTATCCTCGAATGAGAATTTCACAAATTCTTTTTCTTTGTTATCTTGATTTACTATATTAAGGTTACACAAATTCGGTTCTTCCGCAATTGTCTTAGAATAATCTGTTACAAAATCATAAAAGATTTCCATTGATTTTAGGATATGGTAAATCTGTCTGCTATTTTTTGCTTTGAAGAATACATCTTTCTCAATGAATGTTTTTATTCTTTGAACATCTTGCGGATTATTTAACTCATAAATTGATGTATTGAATTTCTTGTGATTCTTTATGTAAACATCTACAAGGTCACACCGTCTTCTTACATTAGAAACATCTCCCGGACGAACCGAAGCAATCAACCACTTGTAAAATTTTTCCTTATTGCTCATGTTCAATTTTGCTCCTCCTTCCACGAAATTTTCAATTCTATCCTTTATAGCCTTAGGATTTTTTTTTTACAATTCAACTGTATCCACAAATAATTTAGAAGCACCGTGTAATCCAGACTTTTTATGTAAATATAACGACGTCATTATCGTCATCTGCATGGATATTCCATTTTCATTTCTATACATTGAATCAATTTCGATTCCGTTATGTAATGCTCTTTTTCTAAGTGCTTCAGAGACTTTCTTGATGGCTGTTGCTCGATCTGTATGGTTTTCAATAACATCAATACAGACAAGTAGTAAATACGCCGCTTCATATTGATCCCACGGTATTCTAATCGCCATAAGAACTCCTCCTCTCATCCATAAATTAAAGACGATATAAGACTATTCTGTTTTAGTCTCACATACAAATTTATATTGCGGTCTCTGTGTATCAACTGGAATTGACCAACTTTTACCAAATTTTTTTGCGTTCTTTATCTGACCTTTTTTGCATAAATTTTGTACTTGTCTAGGTGTGATTCCCCACTTTTCAGCAGCTTCAGATGTGGTCATAAAATCTTGCATTTTTGTACCTCCGGTTCAATTGTTAATACAAATAATCACATTAGTCCATGATGCATTATACTTCCATTAAAACGAAATGTCAATTCGTTATAGCGAAGTCACATTTCTCTTTGGCGCACTGGAAGAACACTAATCTCACTCTTCTGCAAGCAGGGCATTGGTGCTACCCATGATGCTTTTTGCTTGTTGGGGAGTATCCCCCATCCCTACTGATTCCGTATCTGACGATACTGGCTACGCATTCATTCTGAACGTTAATCGAGTAGGAAGCTAACCCTTGGTTGATTAGCCGACCTCTCGCACCACCGTACGTACCGTTCAGTATACGGCGTTTCTTTAGTTTTCTCTTATTTTCAAATAGAACTCTGTGAATGCAGGATATCCCCATTCACGAATTTTTGCATTATTCAATGTAAACTGTATCATTCTATTACTGCTAGAATTCCAAATCCCTTGACGCATATTTACGTGCCATGGAATAAAATTTTACCCTACGGTTTTTATGCTAATTCTTTTTCTAACTTTCCAAACATAAATAAGGCCCAAAAGGGCACTTTCCCTTTTGAAATGAATGTGATCGTTGGAGAAACAGACCGCTACGAAAAATTAAAAGGATACTGTTTCATGAGCTGCCAGACCATTTATGTTATAGTAAGCAGTTTTCTCTCTGAGGAAGAGAAAAAGATTGTTGCCGCCCACGAACTCGGTCACATCATTCTGCATCGTTCTCATCTCAAAATGGCGCCGATGAAAGATGATGTCTTATATAACATGAGGGATAATACGGAATACGAAGCGAACCTTTACGCTGCAGATCTTATCCTGGATGATAAAGAAATCGCAGACCTGTCAAAGAACGAAGATCTGAACTATTTCGGGCTCTGTAGCTGCTTAAACTCCAGTCCGGAACTCATGAGCTTCAAATTATACAGTCTGATCAAGCGCGGTCAGAACTACAATATGCCGCTGGAAATACAGAGCAACTTCCTGGCCAAATAAAATTTGCCCGTTCCATACAACCGAACGGGCTTTTCTTGTATCCATATGTGAAGATTCTTTTATTTCAGTTCTCCATGCTTATTTTCAAATTCTATGATTGCCTGACGTATTAAATATAACACTTCTCCATTGATCGAACGCCCTTCAAATTCTGCCAGGCTTTTCAGTTTTTTATGCGTTTCAGCATCAATCCGTAATCCTAAATGCTTCTCTTTCTCCATGATTATTCTCTCCATCTCTATAAGTACATATTAAGTTCATATTTCAAGTTCATTTTAAGTACAAATAATGGTAGAATGTTTTAAATGGACTTATTTTAAGTACACTATATTTTTTCACGGAGGAATTCAATTATGCATGAAAAAAGCAAAAAATATTATCATATCAGGAAAGATTTATTCTGGTGCACCATCCTATTAGCTGTAACCTTTCTCATCGGTTATGCGATACATCAACATCACGGTATTTTTCTAACACATTCCCTGAAAACAGACGCCCCAAAAGAACAGATAGAAATAACCTTTGACGATCTGCAATCAAACCTGAAAGATATCTCTACATGCTATTTATGTGGAAGTTCTGATTATAGTATGATGGATTATTATCGAAAATTTGATACGGTTGGACTGATTTCCCTCAATGACTGGTACATCTTAGATTTCCAACTAAAAGCATATGATGAAAACGGAAATGAAATACCAAATAAAACCAGTTCAAATATGCTTTTCGGAAACACAGGCGAAATTACGTATTCCTCTCATGGAGATGTTTCCCGCGGAATGGCTGAGATAGATATCACGTTACCGGAAAACTATAAATTGAACAAAAGAAATCTAACGGATCATCTCTGCCAAAGTTGCCTTGATAAAGTTGCTGCTTCCTTAGAATATTGGAAATATGAAAATGAAAAGAAAGAACCAATCCCGCTGTGTTTGGTCGATTTTAAAACTCTTGAACTTTATTCCTTACAGGATTACTACCGTGCGACTTTTATTCGGGACTATTATGTAGAAATGGATTTTAAAGATACTTCCGTAGAAATGAGAGCATTTTATCTTCCTGAGAGATAATGTTATTTGTCATCAAAAAAGAGCTATTGTCACATCCTGTATGTGTTGAATCAATAGCTCTGCTCTATTTTATTTAATATTTTCTCAGCTCTGGATATAATTCATCTACAAGATTTTCAAATTCCTCCCTCAACTCATATCTTGCCACTTTAATAGCATATGAATTATCTTTAAGTTTATCTGGAATCTGCTTGCATTCTCGAATTGCTTTACAATAAACATCAGCATCTGGTAAATCTGAAACAAATTCTTCATTTTCATAATCTACAGATCCAGCTACAATCTCGCTCACTCGATCGCTTATTTTCTTACCATAAGTATCCTCCATATAAGAATGTATTTTTTTCCTCTCCTGTAGTTTCTCATCTAAAAAAATCATTGACTCAATTAAATTTCGTATATTTTCCGATGACACCAATGCATTTAAAATTTCTCTTCTCTTTTTGCATTGCGATTGGCGTAAACTGGAAGCCCTTTTATCAGTAGTAATATATCCAATTGATTCAATTGATTTTTTAGTTAAACCAAGTTTCTCAACAATTTTTGTATCCAGCTTTGTCCCTTCCTTATACTCTTCTTCACAAAGCAAATATCCCAACTCACAATTAAAGATTTTTTCATTACAAAGCAACTGCAGACTTTCTATCGATGGAAACACTTTTCCTTTTTCATATTTATAAATTTGCTTTTCAGATATATTGGTCAATTCGGATAATTTAGCACGAGTCCACCCTCTTTTTTTTCTTTCTGTCAATAGCTTTTTTCCTATAACTTCACTATCATAATTCATTGCCAACCACCTTTCCCTCTATAAAGTCCATTTTTTTATCACTTATAATAATTTCTATGTTATTTTTGGCATTTATTTTCCATTTTCTATGTATTATAATGTACTCGTAAAACAAAATCAACCAAAACTTTGGGAGGCGAAACCACATGAACAATAATATAGATATTCCTGAATTTTTAATAAAAAATGATATTATCATGCTCGATACTTCCTTCATAATGGATAATGATTTTGAAGTCTTTGTAGAAAGTATCGAGCTTCCCTTAATGACTATTAAGAAAAAAATGTTTGTTTCAAAAGCCGTATGGGCAGAACTATTGCGACATATAAACGGAAATGATAAAACCAAGCAAAAAAAAGCAATAAATTCTATAACTGTTCTGAGTCTTCATCGGAACATCTTTAATATTGATGAAACAAATGTATCAACTGAACAAATTTTACGGGCATTTGCTGATGCAGAATTTCTTTCACATTTAACATTGAATAAGGCTGCTTATTCCCAAGCACTCTTAACCAATGATAATAAACTGAGTAAAGATGCTTTAAATATCAATAAATTTCAGTCTTGTAATGGAAAAAAAGTAAGTGTATATCACTTAACCCAAGGTACTTTATCATTATATGAATGTAATGAAAAAATAGATTCTAAAACTGCTACAAGTGCTAAGGACTTATTAAATGTCGAAGAACTTCGTTCTCCATCTTCTGACAAAAATAGTGATACTTTACTTACTTTTTGTAGATATGCTGGAGTGTCAATTTTTTCTGCATCTCTCGGCTTTGTGATTTCTAAATATGGAAAAAATTTGGTTAATACATTTAAATCAATTGCGTAAAAGGAGGTCTTTGAATGAATACAGAAGCTATTATGCCTCAAACATCTGACTTTTAAAAAAATCTAAATATTAACATTGATCTTCGGGGTTGGCCTTGTACCATTGCTATTCTTGGGATAAGTACCGCTTATGTACTTACCCATACAAACAGCATTTCATTATTCAAAAAATCTTAAATTCATTTAAAATCACTTCTTTTTTCAGAGCCTGATACTAAACAGGCTCTATTCTTACTTTTACTGACTTTTACTGATAATTATTCACCATCAAAAGACTATTTTCTTAATTTGTATTACTCATAATATTAACCCAAAATCAATTCACCGATTTTTTCTCTAACTAGATCAACTACAGTATCTATAAATTCTCCGGCAAATAAGATAAAGATCAGAACACCTCCCATACAAGCCAGAAAAGCTACCTGTAGCCAGTCTTGGTAACAGATCACTGTTCCTATGAGCAACGCCATAATTCCGAATCCCAATATCTTTTTTGCGATTGCCACCATATGTACCAGTAACTTCACTCCGGCACCTATGATTGAAATGATAAACCACAATGGAATCAACAACACTTTTCCTGCCACTTTTAAAATACCCATATCTGTCCTCCTATCTTGCCAGCCACGGCATATCATGATTTACTTCTGCCCGGTAATATCCACTTATCGTTGAAGGAGCATTGAACAATGCCGCAAGTAAATATTTCTTGATATTCTTGATTTTACTCGTATTTCCTTCCAGACAATGCAGCACATACTCCACATGGGAATAATCCAGCTTCATGAATTTTCCCCTTACCAAAGCTCCTGAATACCAGTTGCTTGCAATCAATACTTTCTCACTCTTACACATAACAGTCTCTACAATCAGATCCACAATTTCATCAATTTGATCTTTGTCATGAGGATGACTCACTAACAGAGACTCATAATCCAGATTTTCTTTGATCAAAGATTGATACGCCCGTAGCGTTTCCATCTCATCTTCTTCGGATCCTATCCCATCTGCAGATACGATATGATTAGATTTATTCTCACTAAGATTAGTATTGTTAATATTAGTATTATTAGAGTTTGAAATGTAAACTTCTTGAAGTTTATTTTCGGGACTTCTTGAAGTTTGTTTTTGGGACTTCTTGAAGTTTGAAATGTAAACTTCTTCTGTCTCTTCTTCCTCTACAGAAGTTTGATTTGTAAACTTCACCATCTTTGATTTTTCTTTTTTCTCTTCCTCACATTCCTCCTGAATAAATGATTTTACATAGATGATTGTAACCTTTCCAAATCCCTGCCTACGCTTTTCAATCAAACCTATCCCTTTTTCATCATCCAGCTCCTGAAGAGATT
>UMGT01001632.1_pt1 | contig 19975 bp, 16 predicted proteins | sample 1965351 | NCBI WGS metagenome assembly UMGT01 (sample SAMEA4836080, study PRJEB28245) | human gut metagenome | biome: gut microbiome; material: fecal sample | place: Denmark | collected 2008 | reverse complement strand
TTATCGTTGCCCACCCAGGGCAGCAGCATTCTTATAGGCTGGCCGCGGCACTTAATCGTTATGGATGCCTCTTCACTTACATGACTACTGTTTATAATAAGAAGAATGGGTTCATTGTTAAACTTTTGCGGCTATTCATTAATGAGGATAATAAAAAACGCCTGGAAAAACGACGATGCGACAAAATAGATGATAAACAGCTAATACAATATAACATTTTGTCAGGCCTGATATTGCTTTTGTTAAATCGAGTGGACCATAGCCGTAGAATCTATTATTGGTGGAATAAGAAAGTGGCTGATTCATTTGGGCGGAAAGTAGCTGAATATGCTGTGAAAATGAAGGCGGATGCAGTCATCATGTATGACACAAACGCCAAATCCTGTTTTGAACGTTTAAAGCAGGCGGCTCCGGAGATTGTACGTATTATGGATATGTCGGCGGCCAATCGCTCATTTGTGAAACATGTATATGAAGAAGATATGGACAAGAATCCCCAATGGGCTGAAATTTTGCGGTGTGAGAAGCGCTTTTTGTGGGACTATTCCCTGGAAGATTACGAGGAAGAAATAAAAAATGCCCATTTTTTCCTGGCGGCGTCTAATGTAGTAAAACACTCCATCGAATATAGCGGACGAAACGGCAGCGATGTGTGGGTGGTTCCTTATGGTGTTGATTCCGGAATCTATGCCCCTTCCATGAGGGAAAACAATGGAGCAGTCCGCTTTCTCTTTGTGGGAGCAGTACGGCAAATGAAAGGAATCTCATATTTATTGGAAGCTTTTGAGACGGTAAATCCGGAGTCAGCACATTTGGAAATAGTAGGGGATTGCATGATACCGGACAGATTACAGCATAAAAATGCCTCCAATATAGAATATCTTGGATATCTGCTTCCGGAAACAGTTGCCAATCGATATAAAGATGCAGATGTTTTTGTATTTCCCTCTCTATGCGATGGTTTTGGCCTGGCTGCCCTGGAAGCAATGGCATCGGGATTACCCGTTATCTGCTCCGCTAACTCAGGGGTTGCTGACCTGATTCAAGACGGAGTAAATGGCTTTGTTGTGGAGACCGGAGATGCTGGAGAGCTAAGGGACCGGATTGTCTGGTTTACGGAGCACCGGGACAGGATGAAGGACATGAAACGTGCTGCAATGGAAACGGGCAGAAATTATTCATGGGAAAAATATGAAGATAATGTAAACCGGGCAGTTATTGAAATGATTCAAAGGAAATATAAGAATGGTTAATGTACTGTGTCTTTTTATCACATCCGTCATTTTAGGCGTATCCGTGTCCGCACATATAATCGTAGCCCGAAGATTCGATGTTATGGACCCGTTTTATTTAATTACAGGTCTTTATTTTCTGGTGTTTGTCTGGGCACCGTTTGAATGGATTAAAATCGGTCAGACCGATTATCAGGGTGTAGAGGTAATGAAGTATCTTCCCAGAGGAAATACAGTATTTATAATCGGCTATATTTCCTATGTCCTAGGAGGCTTTTTTTGTAAAAAAAACAGGCGTAGGGCGGAAACCGCATTATTGGATGAAGATGAACAGGCCAAAGTATTCATATTAAGATATGCGCTTGTATTGCTGATATTCAGCCTGATTTGCAGTTTGACTTATTATAGGCTGACCGGACGATCAATCATGATGATGCTTAGTTTTGGCCAGTTTGGTGCGGACGAACCGGTAACATATAAAAATACAAGCCTGCTTTTTTTGAGCTGTTTCCTGCGAAGTGCGGTCCCCGCTATTTTACTTCTATTTGCTTATAGAAAGCAGGGCCGTGTCTCCACATATCTGTGCTTTTCAGTAGTTGCACTGATTTCTCTTAGCAGCGGTTCCAGAAATACAGCCATATTGGTTATACTATCGCCTGTTATTTATCATTACGCTAGTACCGGAACACGGCCCCGTAAAAGAACTGTTTTACTGGGACTCTTTTTAATGTTTGTTGGGGTCTGTATAATTGGCATTTTCAGACAAACCATGAGGGCGGGGACCCGGATTGATTTATCTGTTGTAGACTTTGATACCATGATGAAAGCGTTCATGTATAATGTGGAAATATTTTTCCCTTTCTATAACCTGACAGGAATGATTCCCAAAGAGATACCCTATCATTGGGGATTGGGTTTCCTGAATATACTGATTCAGTTTATCCCTCATGCCATATGGGAAAATAAACCTGCCACCTTAGGAAAAACAGCCTTTGAAGCAATGTACGGAAGTTCATTCGGCGGTTCCGCATATCCCAACCTTGGTGAGTTTTATTATGAGTTTGGCATTTGGGGAACTATTGTAGGTATGTTTATTTTTGGGTATATTACCAGGAAGTTATATTACAGGATGCTTAAGACCGGTGACCGTTTACAGCTGATTTCTTACAGCATCATGTTCGGATATCTATTCCAGTTTGTATGCAGGGGAAGCATTAGTTCATGGGCAATTGACATTGTCTTTATGTTTGGTCCAATCTGGCTCTTAAAGATGATTGTTCCAAGAAGTAAGGAATATAAGCATAGCAGGTATGACAGTATATGAGCAGGATTTTGAAAAATTATTTCTATAATATTTTATATAACATGTTTGTCTTGTTGGTTCCACTGATTACGGCGCCGTATCTGGCAAGAGTTTTGGGCGCGGAACGCTTGGGGATATACAGCTATGTATCCTCCTCCACATCGGTCATTATGTCAGTTTCATTATTTGGTATTTATTCCTATGGGAACAGACAGACCGCCTATATGCGGGATGACGGTGAAGAGATGTCCCAAATGTTTTGGGACATAATGGGACTAAGGGCTGTTTTGGGAATCTTTGGAACAATTGTGTACATAGTATATGCAAGAATATCAGGATTCGCGATTTTCTTTCGATTATTTTATATCTATTACCTGGCAAATGTGTTTGACTGTACGTGGCTTTTTGTCGGTTTGGAAGATATGAAAATCCCGGCTTTAAAAAATATGTTTGCAAAAATTCTCAGCACATTATGTATTTTTTTGTTCGTGAAGTCAGAACAGGATATAGGCAGATATATCTTTCTGCTTTCATTGTCAACGATGATTGCTAACATATTGGCGTACCCGCAGCTCAGAAAATATATAAAGGTAAAAAAGATACAGTTTAAGAATTTCAAAAAGTATTTATGGGGTTCTGTTGAATTATTTCTTCCCTCTTTTGTAGCTACTATTTATTTACAGGTTGATAAAGTTATGATTGGATGGCTGACTAATGGGACAAGCCAGATATCTTACTATGACCAGGCTGAGAAGATTGTGATTATTCCGCTTACTTTCATCACTGTGCTGAGCACCGTAATGATGCCCCGTATTGCAAATGAATTTAAGCGGGGAAATCAAACGGTTATCGGCGGATTACTTGAAAAAGCGGCAGGCTATTCCATGTTTCTTGCCTTGCCTATGATGTTTGGGCTGATGGGAATTGCATACAAATTCATACCGTGGTATTTGGGCAGAGCGTTTATGGCTACTGCTAAAGCGGTTGTTATTTTATCACCCATGGTAATCAGTAATACACTTATAGGGATATCCGGTTCACAGTATTTTACCGCCACCAATCAGATGGGAATCCTGCTGAAATCAAATGCTGCGGGCGCAGTCTTGAATATAGCGGTTAATACAATTCTAATTCCACGTTACGGATATATAGGTGCTGCAATTGCTACATTGTTTTCTAATTATACGCTAGTAGGAATTCAGTTTTACTATTTGAACAGACAGGTGAGGATAAGAAATATATTTATACAGTCAATGAGATATTTTTTGTATTCCTTAGTTATGTTTATTGCCGTCTTTTTGTGCGGGTATATCCAAAGTCCTGGCCCTATTGTTACATTAGAGCAGATTTTCATAGGCGGCACGGTATATTGTACTATCCTGTTCATAAAAAAAGATCCATTGTTCTTTGAAATATTTTGTCTGGTCAAAAAATATTTCAAAAGCCGTATATTAAAATAACGGAATAATGACGAAAAAGGATGAAAATGAGAAATTTATTTGTTTTGCACACACAGTATAATTTAATATTGGGCACTGGCCTGGCTTATACAGTATTTGCCCGGGATACAAATCATTTAATTTTATTTCAGGATTTTAACATTTCTGATATGGTTAGGGATTCCCTTACATCTTCTTATCAGGAAGTATTGTTTCTGACAGGAGCCTATCCCAAGATAAATGAACGATATTGGAATAAAATAAGACGTTACCCGGTCATATATCATAAAATAAAGCAATTTATAAAAAATGACTATGATCGGGTCATACTTGTGGAGGATATGTGCATTCCGGAAATGTACATTATGAAATACTCAGGAAGAGTGAATGGGGAGACAGAATTTGTATGGCTGGAAGATGGTTCAACGGCATATTTTTCTAATGGAGTTGTATCTGGGGGAATGGGGGCTAACCGGATGACACGTATGATCCGCAAGATTATATTTAAGTATATATTCTGTTTGAATAAGTATTATGATTTAAATTATTACATGGGAGGGCACTATCTATTAAAGCACGCGTACGTTTCTTATCCACAGTATGTTCAGGAACGATACAAATCCATGAAGCTAACCGAGATACCGGATGAAGCCTTTGAAGCAGGAATAAAAAAAATATATTTTAATATGAAGAATCCCTTTTATGATAAAGGGATTCTGTTTGTATTGGATTTATTGCGTGTATATGGAGATAAAAGGAGGGATGTTGAACTGGCACTAGAAAGGGAAATCCAGAATGCGCATGAAAATGGATTGAATGTATATTACAAGTATCATCCACGGGAGACAGAGGTTCTTGATATATTTTGTAATGAAGTGGAACTGGAACGCTCCATATCCATGGAAGGATATTTATCATTTGCATCAGGTAAACAGTTAAGGGTTATTGGCATAAAAAGTACAGGTCTGCAGACGGCAAAAAAAATGGGTTTTGAGACAGTCTCTCTCATTCGTTTAGTTGATGGGGATTGTCAGGTTTCTGATTTTTATAAAAAAATAGGTATTATCTGTTTATAAAATACCTGAATTCAAAGGAGGAAATGATGAAAACTACAGCATTATTGACGGGAAGAGGAAATAATACGTTAAAGGATAAGAATGTGCTTGACATTTTAGGGAAACCGGTACTTTATTATCCAGCGCACGCAGGGGCAAAAAGTAGGTATATACGGGATAAATATTGTAGTAGTGATGATGAAAAGATTCTAAGGGCAGCCAGTGACGAAGGATATGAATCCATTGTAAGGCCAAAAGAACTTGCGCTACCCACATCACAACACGTTGACTGTATCATGCATGCGCTTGATATCATGAAACAGAAGGGAAAACTGCCGGAAATATTAGTGGTTATCCTGGCTAATAACGTAACCATCAAATCCCAGTGGATTGATGACTGCATAAAAATGATGGAGGACAATCCTGATGTTACCGCTGTTGTACCGACATACATAGATAATGACCATCATCCGTTGAGGGCAAAAAGATTAATGGAAGATGGAACCCTTAGTATGTATGAGCAGGGGATAGAAGGGAAAGTTTCAACTAACAGGCAGGATTTGCCAGTATGTTATTTCCTGGCACATAATTTCTGGGTTTTAAATGTGGAATTTTTGTGTTCAGGAAGAGATGGGCAGCAGCCATGGGGATTTATGGGTGATAAAATCCTGCCGTATGTAATTGATGAGTCAATAGATATCCATCATGAAATTGATTTATATATTGCAAAGGAATGGATTAAAGAGAATTATACTGATTAGGCTTTCTATTATTCTATAGAAGATAAAATTAAGAAAGGATTGTATGTATATGGTGTCTGAGCATATCATACTGGTTTGAGGATGAGGATTTCGGTTGCAGGAACAGGCTATGTTGGCCTTGTGGCAGGAGTATGTTTTGCAGAAAAAGGGCATGATGTTATCTGTGTGGATGTGGATAAGAAAAAAGTAGAATTAATGGAGTCAGGGAAGTCGCCGATTTATGAAACTGATTTAGAAGAAATGATGAAACGGAATCATGCAAAAGGACGTTTGCATTATACTACGGACTATGCATCTGCATATTCAAACGCAGATGCTATTTTTATAGGTGTGGGAACCCCGGAACTGCCTAACGGTTCAGCAAATCTTTCTTATATAGCGACCGTATCAAGGCAGATAGCTGAAACTGTAGAGAAGGATTGCCTGGTAGTAGTAAAATCAACAGTGCCGATTGGAACAAATGATAAAGTAGAGCAGTTTATAAGAGACTTTCTGGTCCACGATGTGAAGGTGGAGGTGGCATCCAATCCGGAATTTCTGGCGCAGGGAACCGCTGTAAGGGATACATTAAAAGCATCGCGTATTGTTATTGGAACAGAAACGCCGTGGGCGGAAGAACGGTTAAGAGAAATCTACAGGGATTTCGATATACCGATTGTATCAGTAAAGCGCCGGTCAGCGGAAATGATAAAATATGCATCCAATGACTTTCTCGCTTTAAAAATATCTTATATGAATGATATAGCTAATTTATGCGAATTGGTTGGGGCAGATATTGAGGAGGTTGCCAAAGGTATGTCCTATGACAAACGAATTGGGAATCTTTTTCTCAATGCCGGAATTGGCTATGGAGGTTCCTGTTTCCCTAAAGATACGAAAGCATTAAAATACCTGGCTGCCCAAAATGGATATCGTTTGCGGACAGTTGAAGCAGCTGTGGCTGTCAATGAAGAACAAAAAACAAAGCTGATTAGAAAGGCATCGGACCGTTTGATTACCTTTAGTGGATTGAAAGTAGCTGTTTTAGGGCTTACATTCAAACCAGGAACAGATGATTTAAGGGAGGCCCCATCGTTGGACAATGTTCCTCTGCTTTTAGAGGCGGGGGCAAATATTGTTGCCTATGATCCTGTGGGAGAGATGAACTTTAGGAGACTTTACCCGGAAGGAAGTATAATGAATGGGACAATCAGATATGTACGGTCGCCGGAAGATGCACTGAAAGGAGCGAATATCTGCTTTCTGTTGACTGAATGGCCGGAAATAAAAAGGTTGACAGCTCAATGCTTTAAGAATTTAATGCATACTCCTCTTATATATGATGGCCGAAATCTCTTTAAGACAAATGAGATGAAATTATCCGGCGTAGAATATTACAGTATCGGAAGGTAGAAGGTGGCAACGATGATTGATAAAAATGTAAGTCTGGAACATAAAAAAGTGCTGATTACAGGAGCCGCTGGGTTTATTGGGGCTAATCTGGCTGTCAGCTTATTGAGGACTGCGGATTACATACAGATTATTGGCATTGATAACCTGAATGATTATTATGATGTATCATTAAAGGAATATCGGTTAAAGCAAATCATATCAGAAGCAGGAAAATCGTCAGGAACATTTACATTCATAAAAGGAGATATCGCGGAGAAAGAAACTGTGTTTTGTTTATTTCAGCAATACTGTCCGGATATTGTTGTGAATTTAGCGGCACAGGCAGGGGTACGCTATAGTATTATAAATCCTGATGCATATATCAAGTCAAATTTGATTGGTTTCTATCATATACTGGAAGCCTGTAGACATAGCCAAGATAAACAAAAGGGCGGTGTAGAGCATCTGGTTTATGCAAGTTCTTCATCGGTATATGGAAGTAATAAAAAGATTCCATATTCCGTAAATGATAAGACTGATTATCCGGTTTCTTTGTATGCAGCCACTAAAAAATCAAATGAACTTTTGGCATATACATATGCAGCACTGTACGGGCTTCCTTCTACTGGATTGCGTTTCTTTACTGTATATGGGCCGGCTGGCCGGCCGGATATGGCCTATTTTGATTTTACAAATAAAATGATGAAAGGCGAAACAATAAAGATTTTTAACCATGGAAACTGCAAACGGGATTTTACATATATTGACGATATAGTCAATGGAGTAGAGGAGGTGTTACAGCGCATCCCTAAACTAAGTGAAAATGGGGTGCCATGTAAAATATATAATATCGGAAATAATTCTCCAGAGAATCTTTTGGAATTCGTCCATATTTTAGAACATGCCTTAAAGTGCGAGCAGCTCCTTCCTGCGGACTATGATTTGGAGGCGCATATGGAGTTAGTAGGAATGCAGCCAGGGGATGTGGAAGTAACGTACGCAGATATAACAGAGATAAAAAGGGATTTTAATTTCCAGCCTAAGACAGACCTTAGGGATGGGATGAAAAAATTTGCAAAATGGTATAAGAACTTCTATGTTAAGGGAATACAGGAAAATGATTTGGAGTGATTGGAATCCATTCCGCAATGTTTCTCCTACGATTATGATAATGGCATTTGCTGTCTGCTTATTGATACCAAATATCATGAATCATAATAAGTTTATTTTAAAGAAATATGAAAGATGGTGGTTAAGCGGCACGTTATTTTGGATATTTATCATTTTAAGTGCGACCTTAATAGGGAGACAGGTTCAAGCCGAACCAAGAAAAAACCTGGAGTTTTTCTGGTGCCTGCGTCTTGCGCTGCAGACAGGAAAGTTCAGATATTGGGGAGACATCATTGGCAATATTTTGTTATTTGTTCCTTTGGGGCTGCTGATACCGTTGGCCTTTCCGCAATTATCAAAATGGTATATAGTACTTTTTTGCGGAATGATACTCTCTGTTTCAATCGAACTTATACAATATTTTGCAAGACTAGGGATACTGGAATTAGATGATATTTTCCACAATACGTGTGGAACCGTATTAGGATATCTGATGCATAGAGGGATATGGCTGATAAGGAATAATCCGGAGAATTAGAGGGGAAAATGAGATATCGCTATTGTCCTATTTTTCATAAGCAGGGAAATTCGTGCGATGCAGTCATTTTCATTTATTGCAGGGGTAATGTTTGCTGCGCATGACTGGAAGGAAAAGATTATGGAAAAATGGTATGGTTCTCCTATTGATTGCAATTGGTTTTTTGGCATGTAAAAAAAGATAGAAGGGATTAGCAAATATGGATTTATTTTATGATAGAACGCTTTTAATAACAGGTGGTACGGGTTCTTTTGGGAATGCTGTGTTAAAGCGTTTCCTAAAATCAACCATTAAGGAAATACGTATATTTTCCCGGGATGAATTAAAGCAGGACAATATGCGGCATTTTTACCAAAAGGAATTTCCTGAATACAGTGACAAGATAAAGTTTTACATAGGCGATGTGAGAGATATCCAAAGTATTCGAAATGCCATGCATGGGGTGGATTTTACATTCCATGCGGCAGCTCTAAAACAGGTTCCGTCATGTGAATTTTTCCCTATAGAGGCTGTAAAAACAAATGTCATGGGAACTGAAAATGTGCTGACTGCAGCGATTGAATCTGGCGTGAAGAAAGTTATCTGTCTATCCACTGATAAGGCAGCTTATCCTGTGAATGCAATGGGAACATCAAAGGCTATGATGGAAAAGGTAATCGTTGCAAAGTCAAGAACCATATCCTCAGATTGGACAAGTATCTGCTGCACACGATATGGCAATGTAATGTGTTCCCGAGGCTCCGTTATTCCTTTGTTCATTAGCCAAATAAAGGATGGAAAAGATTTGACTGTTACAGAACCTTCCATGACCCGGTTTATTATGAGTTTGGAAGAAGCAGTGGAATTAGTGGTATTTGCTTTCCAGCACGGTAATTCAGGAGATATCATGGTGCAGAAAGCGCCGGCTTGCACCATCGAGGTCCTTGCACAGGCAGTAAAGGAACTATTTCATGCGGACAATAAAATAAAAGTGATTGGCATTCGTCATGGAGAGAAAATGTATGAGACTCTTCTGACCAATGAAGAATGCTCCCATGCCATTGACATGGGAGATTTTTATTGCGTTCCCTGCGACAAACGAGATTTAAATTATGACAAATATTTCAAAGATGGGGATATAGGGCGTAGCTCATTAAAGGAATTCAATTCTAATAATACAGATCTCCTAACTTTGACGCAGGTCAAGGAAAAACTTCTTACATTACAATACATCCGTGAAGAGATTTTAGGTTGGGAAAATAAATAGAAATCTTAGAAGAAAGGAGTGGAGTATGAACATTCTTGTTACTGGAGCTAAAGGATTTATTGGTAAAAACCTGATAGCCACGTTAAATAATATTCGAGATGGCAAGGATAAGTCCTTTAAAATCAATCCTAATTTTAATGTATTTGAATATGATGTGGACACAAATCCTGAATTGTTAGAATTATATTGCAAAGAAGCTAATTTTGTATACCATTTGGCGGGGGTGAACCGACCGGAAAAAACTGAAGATTTTATGCGTGGAAACTTTGGCTTTTCAGAAGACTTGCTGTATCGGTTAGAAAAATATGACAATACCTGTCCCGTTATGCTGTCATCTTCCATTCAGGCGGAATTGGATAATCCTTATGGAAAGAGCAAAAGGGCAGGAGAAGGTTTGTTTTTTAGGCATGGAATGAAAACCGGAGCGAAGGTTTATGTATATCGTTTCACAAACGTATTTGGCAAATGGTGTCGTCCGAATTACAACAGTGTAATCGCAACGTTCTGTCACAATATTACACATGGACTTCCTATTCAGGTAAATGATTCATCTGTAAATCTAAATCTTGTATATATAGATGATGTGATAGAAGAGTTGCTGCGCGCCTTGTCAGGGCATCCATCTTATTCTGACCGGAAATTCTGTTTTGTTCCGGTGACATATAGTGTTAATCTGGGGATGATTGCTGAACTACTCTATTCCTTCCACGACAGTAGGCAGAATAAAAGCATTCCGGATATGACAGAGGAAGGATTTATAAAGAAACTATACAGCACGTATTTGAGCTATCTTCCTGAGAATGAGTTCAGCTATCCTTTAAAAATGAATATAGACGAACGCGGATCGTTTACAGAACTTATCCGGACGCAGGACAGAGGGCAGATTTCAGTCAATATAGTAAAACCGGGAGTCACAAAAGGGAATCACTGGCACCATTCAAAAAATGAGAAATTTGTAGTAGTAAGTGGAAAAGCGCTGATTCAGTTTCGCCGAATCGATTCAGAGCATGTAATTGAATATCATGTTTCCGGTGATAGATTGGAGGTGGTTGATATCCCTGTTGGATACACGCATAATATCATAAATGAAGGTAGCGCAGACCTTGTAACCATTATGTGGTGCAATGAGTGTTTTAATCCGGAAAAACCGGATACATATTACTTGAAGGTAGAGGGGGATGTGCATGGGTAAATTAAGATTAATGACAGTTGTCGGGACAAGACCTGAAATCATACGCTTGTCAGCAGTTATAAAAAAATGCGATACATATTTTGAACAGATTCTTGTACATACAGGACAGAATTACGATTATTGTCTAAATCAGATATTTTTCGATGAATTAGGCATTAGGGAGCCGGACTATTATTTGAATGCAGTCGGAAATGATTTGGGTGAAACGATTGGTAATATCATAGCGAAGTCATACAGGATAATGGCAGATATAAAGCCGGATGCACTATTGATACTAGGTGATACAAATAGCTGCTTGTCTGCAATTTCAGCAAAACGTCTTCATATTCCTATCTTCCATATGGAAGCAGGAAACCGTTGTTTCGATGAATGTCTGCCTGAGGAAACCAACCGAAGGATTGTAGACCATATAGCTGATGTGAATATGTGTTACAGTGAACATGCAAGAAGATATCTGAATTATGAGGGCACAGCAAAAGAAAGGACATATGTGACCGGCAGTCCGATGGCTGAAGTACTTCATGATAATCTGGAAAAGATAGAAAAGAGCAATGTAATGGAACGCCTGTCACTTCGAGCGGGTAATTATATGCTTCTTTCTGCGCATAGGGAGGAGAATATTGATAATGAAGAAAATTTTACCAGTCTTTTCTCCGCAGTTAATACACTGGCAGAAAAGTATGACATGCCAATTTTATATTCCATGCATCCACGGAGTAGGAAATTTATAGAAGAAAGAGGGTTTGCATTGGATTCAAGGGTTCATACCCATGAACCATTAGGCTTTCATGATTATAACAAACTTCAGATGAATGCATTTGCAGTCATTTCAGATTCAGGAACACTGCCTGAAGAGAGTAGTTTCTTTAGCTCTATAGGAAATGCATTTGCAGCTGTATGTATCCGTACCAGCACCGAAAGACCCGAAGCATTGGACAAAGGTAATTTTATCCTTGCGGGAATCACGACAAATCAAGTGCTGCAGGCAGTAGCGACAGCTGTAGAAATGGTAAAGAACGGAGATAATGGTCTGGTTGTTCCAAACTATATAGATGAAAATGTTAGTACCAAGGTTGTAAAGCTGATTCAAAGTTATACTGGAATAGTTAATAAAGTGGTATGGAGAAAATAACTCCATATATTATTATTTCAAAAAAATATATAAATACATACAATGAGGAGAAAAATCATGGCAAAATACTTCGGCACCGACGGCTTCCGCGGCGAAGCCAACAAAACACTAACAGTAGAGCACGCATATAAAATCGGCCGATTTCTCGGCTGGTACTACAGCAGAAATAAAAAAGATGGGAGATGCCGGGTTGTCATTGGAAAAGACACCCGGCGTTCTTCATACATGTTTGAATATTCCTTAGCCGCCGGGCTGACGGCATCCGGCGCTGACGCCTATCTTCTTCATGTGACCACCACCCCAAGCGTTTCCTATGTGGCCCGCACCGAAGGCTTTGACTGCGGCGTCATGATATCAGCCAGCCACAATCCCTACTATGACAATGGCATCAAACTAATCAACGCCCAGGGAGAAAAGATGGACGAGGATACCATCCTGAAGATAGAAGCCTACATCGACGGTATCTCAGGTGAAATCCCGCTTGCAGTCAGGGAGCAGATTGGGCGTACCGTGGACCATGCGGCAGGCAGGAACCGCTATACGGGCTACCTTATTTCCCTGGCAACCCGTTCCTACAAAAACATGAGGGTCGGCCTGGACTGTGCCAATGGAAGCGCCTGGATGATTGCCAAAAGCGTATTTGATGCCCTGGGAGCAACTACTTATGTGATTAACAATGAGCCGGACGGCCTGAATATCAATACAAACTGCGGTTCCACCCACATAGACGGACTCATACGGTTTGTCAAGGAAAAGAAACTGGATGTGGGATTTGCATTTGATGGGGATGCGGACCGGTGTCTGTGTGTGGATGAAAAGGGCAATTTGGTGGACGGGGATATTATTCTCTACATATATGGCCGTTATATGAAGGAGCGGGGGAAACTCCAGGGCAATAAGATTGTCACTACGGTCATGTCCAACTTCGGCCTGTACAAAGCCCTGGATGAGGCCGGTATCGAATATGAGAAAACAGCGGTGGGGGATAAATATGTGTACGAGAACATGGCTTCCAACGGCTACCGTATTGGGGGCGAACAATCCGGCCATATCATCTTCCGCAAATATGCAACCACGGGAGACGGAATCCTCACAGCCATTAAGATGATGGAGGTTATCCTGGAGAAAAGACAGCCCCTTAGCAAGCTGGCAGAACCAGTGCATATCTATCCGCAGGTTCTGGAAAATATCCGGGTAAAAGATAAAAGAACCGTAAGGGAGGATGCGGATGTGCAGATAGCTATTCGTCAGGTGGAAAAAGAACTAGGAAAAGAGGGACGCATTCTTGTAAGGGAAAGCGGAACCGAGCCGGTGATGAGAGTCATGGTGGAAGCAGCAGAGCCACGCCGGTGCAGGGAATATGTTAACCAGATTATTCAGACAATAATAGCAAAAGGCCATCAGGAGGAACTATAGTATGTGCGGGATTGTAGGGTATTCAGGGGAATGTCAGGCAGCCCCTATCCTGTTGGATGGATTGGCAAGGCTTGAATACAGAGGGTACGATTCTGCCGGAATTGCAGTCGCTGGAAAAACGAAAGAAGGAACAGAGTGTCTTGAAGTGGTTAAGGCAAAAGGCCGCCTTAAAGTTTTATGTGAAATGACTAATAATGGAGAAGCAGTAACTGGTTTCTGTGGAATCGGACATACCAGATGGGCTACTCATGGAGTACCTTCTGTAATAAATTCTCATCCTCAATGTTCAGAGGATAAGAGGGTGGCGGTGGTGCATAATGGTATAATAGAGAATTTTCAGGAAATAAAAGATAAGCTTCAAAGAGAGGGAATTGAATTCTTCTCTCAGACTGATACAGAAGTACTGGCCCATCTTTTAGACAAATATTACAAGGGAAATCCGATTGATGCTATAGCTAATATGATGGTGCGAGTCCGTGGTTCTTATGCTCTGGGAATTATGTTTAAAGATAGACCAGGGGAAATTTACGCGGTCCGAAAAGACAGTCCTTTGATTGCAGGATGTTCAGACCAGGGGAATTTTATTGCGTCTGATGTACCAGCCATCTTGAAGTACACACGTAATATTTGTTTTATTAAGAATATGGAGATTCTTTGTATCACTAAAACTGATATTCGTTTGTACAATATTGACCAGGACCAGTTACAGCCGGAATTTTCTCTTATAGACTGGAATGCAGAAGCTGCGGAGAAGAGCGGATTTGAACATTTCATGTTGAAGGAAATTTATGAACAGCCTAAGGCAGTTAGGGATACTCTCAGCCCAAGGATTAAAAACGGCGAAATCGTACTGGAAGAACTGAATATGACAAAAGAGGTTATATATGGGGTGAAAAGAATACAGATGGTTGCATGTGGTTCCGCCTATCATGTGTGTATGAGTGCAAAATATATTTTTGAACAATTGTCACGTATTCCCGTTGATGTGGATCTGGCTAGTGAACTACGTTACCGGAATCCGGTATTTGAAGAGCAGACTCTTGCAATCGTAGTGAGTCAGTCTGGTGAGACTGCGGATACTCTTGCGGCGTTAAGGGAAGCAAAAAGCCAGGGGCTTTTAGTCATGGGCATCGTCAATGTGGTGGGAAGTTCCATAGCAAGAGAGGCAGACCATGTATTTTATACTTGGGCAGGTCCTGAAATTGCAGTGGCAACTACCAAGGCATACAGTGCCCAACTGGCAGCTGTATATTTGCTGGCCATATACTTTGGCCGAGTGAGAGGAACCATAGGGGATGAAACATATAAGGACATGATAGATGAGCTGCAGCATCTTCCAGACAAAATCAGCCGTATCCTGGAGGAGAAAGAGAGGATTCAATGGTTAGCCAATAAGTTCTCCCATAACAATGATGTATTCTTTATTGGCAGAGGATTGGATTATGCGGCATCCATGGAAGGTTCCTTAAAACTAAAAGAAATATCCTATATACATTCGGAAGCATATGCGGCAGGGGAATTAAAACATGGAACCATCTCGTTGATTGAGGATGGAATTTGGACAGTAGGGATTGCTACTCAGGGAAGCTTATTTGAAAAACTTCTCAGCAATATGGTAGAGGTTAAGAGTAGGGGAGCTAATATTCTTGGTGTTACCAACTACGGGAATTACAACATAGAGGACATTGCAGATTGTACTATCTATGTACCTAAAACGTTGGAATGCTTTTATCCTAGTCTTGTTGTAATTCCACTTCAGCTTTTGGCATACTATGTTTCCCTTTTCAAAGGACTGGATGTGGATAAGCCCAGGAATCTGGCAAAGTCAGTGACCGTAGAGTAGACAGGAAGATACAATATGATTTTTATTCAGACATTTTGTGGATTTGATGTATTCATTAATAGCCAAATGATATACTTTTCCAGCAAAAAATCAAAAGAACTTCTAGCTATCCTGGTGGATAGAAGAGGTGGAAGCGTATCCATCTCTCAGCTTGCATGTATGCTGTATGAAAATATTCCGGAGAGAACAGCTAAAAAGAATATACGGGTGCTTGTTCACAGGTTGAGGAAGGTACTAAAAGCATATGATTGTGAGGAACTTTTGATTCATCAACGTGGCGTATATTCAATTAATACCAGATTATTCAAGTGTGATTTGTATGAATTTTTAAATGGAAACAAAGTATATATGACTGCTTATACAGGTAAGTATATGGAGGAATATCCGTGGGCTTCTGAGACAGTCCCATATTTGAATTTGTTATATAACGGATATTATGCAAAGAAGGAACCATGAACTTTCATAAGGAGTATAGTCAATGAAGAATAAAAAACTAATCGGACTCATTACATGTGCGGCGGCTTTCCTTTCTGTTACTGCTATTCCGGCATGGGGAGCAGAAGGATGGCAGCAGGACTCTGCCCAGCAGTGGGTCTATATGGAACATGATAAAAAGTTGGTAAACCAGTGGCTGCCATGGTCAGACGGAACCATGCGGTATGTGGGAGGAAACGGTCAGATTGTAACTGATAATTGGGTAAGTGCGGGGGATGACCGATACCGTGTCAAGTCAGATGGTTCCAGATATGAAAATGAATGGTTCAGTTTGGTATCTCAACCCTCACTGCCGTCCGCCGACTCTGTCACCAGTTGGTATTATGCAGGAGAAGATGGAATTATACTGAAAAATGGCTGGTATGAGTTGGATGGAAAATCTTACTTTTTCTATCCAGGTGGAAATTCTCCGAGGAAATCCTTTTTCAACTTGGAAGATAAGCGATATTACGTAGATGAGGAAGGTGCCAGGAAGGCTCCTGGCTGGTTTTCCATTGATAGCGTGAATAATAAAGGTGTATCTTATACTAACTGGTATTATGTTACGGAGGATGGTTCCCTTTTGCGTGACGGATGGCATGAATTGGAAGGTATAACATGCTATTTTGATTCTAACGGCAATGCCTACCGCAGCAGATGGTTCAACCTGGGGGATGACCGGTATTATGTGGATGAAAATGGAGCGAGACAAAGCGGCTGGTTCTCTATTACAGGTACCAGCAGCAATGGACAGGAATACATCAACTGGTACCGTGCGGATTCAAACGGTGTACTATGGCGTAATGGTTGGAGAGAAGAGGATGGGAAATGGTACTTTTTTGATGCCAATGGCTTGAATTATAGGAGACGATGGTATATTGACGGAAATGGAGATAGATATTACCTAGATAAAGATGGAATCCTTCAGAATAATGGCTGGTTTAAGATTGAAAATACCAATAGTGACGGTGTTGTGTCTGAAAGCTGGTACTATGCATCTGAATCCGGGGCAGTACTCAAGGAAGGTTTTAAAGAACTTAAAGGTAGAAAATACTATTTTGATGTAAATGGCCTTAATTACCGAAAACGGTGGTTGACAAAGGAAAACGGTAAAAAGCGATACATTGGAGAAGAGGGTTATTTATATCAGAATCAGTGGTTTGTCATTAGAGGCATAGATTCCAGAAATTCAGATTACAATTACTGGTATTATGCAGGAAATGATGGATACGTGCGGATGGATGGCTGGTATAAAATCGATGGGCAATATTATTGCTTTAATACTTCTGGTGTAATGCTCACTGGTTGGCTGACTGAAACAGCGGAAGATGATGAAGATGAAGATTCCTATTATTACTGTGGGAAAGACGGAGCTAGAGTAACAGGATGGCAGTGGCTGGAAATACCGCAAAGTTGGATGGATAATTCGGATGTGGCGGATTATGTTCAGGAACATGGACAATATGCATATTTTTATTTCAACAAATCCACTGGAAGTAAAAAACGTTCCTCAGGAGGTAAAAAAGAAGTCAAGGTGGATGGGGTAACCTATTGTTTTGATGGAAACGGAATTATGTATCCAGGTTGGGTAAAACTCAGCAGTACAACACCGGAGATAAAAGGTTATCGCTATTTTTACCAGCCGGAATCAAAACAGGATAAAGCATTCATTGAGGGGGAACGCGTAGAAGGGATATGGTTAAAGTTGGATGGCCCGTCAGACATAAATAGTTCAGGACAAAAGGAATGGTATTATTTTGACCGGTCAGGGAAACCGACTTGCGGAGATGAAAACAGCTATACAGTAGAAAAAATTCAGGATGGTTATTATGTCTTTGATATGTATGGGGCAGCGCAGTATGGTCTGATTGAGGTGAAGGGGGAATTCTACTATTGCAAAGGACCGAGGGATGACAGAAAATGCGTTATCGGAAAAACAATGGTGGATGATGGAATAGGCTCAACCCCTGCCCAGTATTTCTTTGACCTTAAAGGAAAAGGAATCACTGGCATAAAAGACGGGTGTTTCTACTATAAAGGCAAGCTTCAGAAGGCAGACTCCGCTGCAAAATATGAGGTGTTTGATATACCAGGGGAAGGAAAAAGACTAATTAATTCAAGTGGTAAAATTATGAAAAATACGAAGGTGACAGACGGTAATGACCAGAAATGGATTCTTGGCTCAGGCGGAAGGATTCTCAACTATGGTTCAGATGAGGTAGCGGAGATATTAGCACCGGAGGCCACAGTTTCTTATTAATATTATGTAAAGAGGTAAGTTTCAGAAGTGCGTTAGAGCTGATGCGAATGATACAATTTATGTTTTCAGGCCATTAGAGAATAAAATGTAAGACAAAATTGAAAGATATTAAATGAAATCCCCTGGTTTAGGTATTAGACCAGGGGATTTTTGATTTTTAAAGTGGAAAGAGGTTTTTATCTGGCGGGCCACCACTCAGGGGTATTGGAAGTAAGTAAAGACTGCTGGAATTCTGTTGGAGGAATTCCGGTAGTCTTTTTAAATACCCGGCTGAAATAAAGAGGATCAGAGTAACCTACCATGGGGGCAATGGTGGACAAGTTCATTATATTTGTGGCTATGAGCTCTTTTGCTTTATTAACTCGAAGTCCGGTCAGATAACGCATTGGTGCGACTCCCATACGTTTCTTAAAGATGTGAGAAAAATACCCTGCGCTTAATTTGCAGTATTCAGCCATTAACTGTATATTCCAGTTTTCTTTATACTTTTGATTGAGTTGCATAACGAGACAATCAATAGAAGAGTCATTTTCTAAAGGAGAAAGAATCTGCTGATGAGCTCGGGCTATGATAGCAAGTATTTGAAGAAAATTGCCTAAAGCAACATCTTCCCAAAATGCCTTCTTCAGTTGTAATTCCATGATAGTCTCCTGAAAAAGAGTTTTTAACAGAGGGTGTTCCCCAATATAAAAGTTATGGAGATTATACTTCTTAATGATATTCTTACAGTCATAGCCGGTGAAATGAATCCAGTAAATTTCGGGATGCTCTTTGGCGAAATAGGAATAGGTTTGGGGTTCTTGAGGATGAAAGAGAAGAATATTTCCGGCCTCCAATGTTTTCCATTCCTTATTTAGATAATAGTGCCCAGCCCCCTTATGGATATAGATAAGCTGATAATCTACTCTGCCTGCGGAACGGTTCTGAGAGTAATCTTTTGTTTTGAAAACCTGCATTCCACAACAGTTGATAGACAATGGACTTGAGTAGTCTGCGAAGCCTGTTGTGCGTCTTTCGTTTCTTAAGTGACCTGAAACATTTATCATAATAATTCCTTCTCCTTGATAATAAAACCTTTCTTCTAAAAATATAACAGATAAAAGCATAATTGTCCATGTAAAACATATGATTAGATATGGGAATGCAGAACTGTACGTTCTATACTGGTGTCGTTAAATAAGCAGAATCATTCATGATTACAACACAGTTGAATGTAGAAAAAGCCATTGAAAAACTAAGAGTACAGTGTATAATTGGCATAAAGGAAGAATGAAAGCGAGAATGGTCTATGAATACTATTTTAAATATCAGAAATTTGTTGCATGGAGGAGATTATAATCCCGAACAATGGCTGTCGAGTCCGGAAATATTAGAACAGGATATTACGTATTTTGAGAAGGCACATATCAATGAAGTAAGCGTAGGTATATTTTCCTGGTCAATGCTGGAACCAGAGGAAGGGATATTTCAGTTTGGATGGTTAGAGAATATTATTGAAAAGTTTTATCAGCATGGAATCTCCGTGATTTTGGCTACGCCCTCCGGGGCAAAACCTAAATGGATGGCAGATAAATACCCAGAAGTGTTAAGAGTTGATGAGAGT
>UMGT01008966.1_pt1 | contig 20134 bp, 21 predicted proteins | sample 1965351 | NCBI WGS metagenome assembly UMGT01 (sample SAMEA4836080, study PRJEB28245) | human gut metagenome | biome: gut microbiome; material: fecal sample | place: Denmark | collected 2008 | reverse complement strand
TCCTCACAAATTCCAATGAGCGGCTTTTCCACCCAACACTCCTGCCCGGTATGAATGCACATTTTTTCTGCTCTGATCACCGGAAGTACCCCTTTCTCTGTTCCAACAGAACAGTACGGGATATAGCGCAGTGTCTGAAGTTCCTTTTCTTTTAGAATCTCCCCTGCCTGTCTCTTTCCTAAAATGCAGACCGGCTTCCCCGTAACCGGATCGCACAGACTGTTTCCGGTATCTAAAAGCGCGTGTATCGTGCAGCTCTCCCCGGAAGTATACACCGTAACTGTATATTGATACTTGTTCATGCGCTGCAGATACAAAAGAAATTTCCAGATTCCGATCACCAGATAATAACTTCCGACTGCTGCGCCAAAAAAAAGACTTCCCGCGCGCACATACGGCTGCAGCCATGTAAATACTCCCCCAAGCAGAAATGCACTGGCATATAATGCCACAAATGCCTTTAGAAATTCTCTGAGTGTTCGGATTTTCAACCCGATCCAGATCATAGCTGCATTCACAGATAAATGAAACAAAAGAAAGCGAATCAGTGTACTCCTTACCGGGAGAAGCATGCAAATACAGACCGCTGCCGCTCCAAAAATACTCCCCACGCAAATATTTCCATGTGTGGCAGTACATTTCAATACTCTGCGCACAATCAGAAGCAGCAGGTAGTCCATCATAAAATTTATGAGAAACAACACATCTATGTACACTTCGTAATACATTTCCCACCTCTTTTCCGCTCCGCTTTCCTTATATCTTTTCATTTCCGTACTTATTATTATATCTGCATGCTTCTGCAGAATTTGTCAAATATTTGTTTCTTATTCTGGGATTTTTTCGACAAAAAAGAACTATAACAACTGGATCTCGTCCCATTGCTATAGTTCTCTTCGGTGAGCTTCTATTATAAAAGATAAGTGTTTGCTATTTTATCGTTCTATTTCTTAAAAAAATCCGGAATCTTGATGGATTTCTCTCTGACTGTACTTGTCGGAACTCTCGGTGTCACCGGTGTTGTCCCTGTATAAGTTCTCTGGCCAGCTGATGTATTGGTGTTATTTCCAATTACGCTGAATTCTGGTCTTGCCTGTCTTACAGAAGATGCTGTTCCTGCTGCTGAAGCTGCTGTGTGACTAGTATTTGGAAGCACACTGCCTGTCTTCTGTCCATCCAGTCTGGATTTGAGTCTGGATGACGGTCCTTCCACGTTATGAAGTCCGGTAGCAATAACTGTGATCACTGCCTCGTCTGACTTTGAATCGTCATACATTGCACCGAAGATGATATTTGCATCTTCCCCTGCAAGTTCTTGTACGTATTCTGCTGCATCACTGGCATCCATCAGTGTGATATCTCCTGAGATATTGATAATAACGTGAGAAGCACCTGCAATAGTTGTCTCAAGAAGCGGACTTGCCACTGCCTGTTTCACAGCTTCTAATGCCTTGTCATCTCCCTTGCCCTGACCAATTCCGATGTGTGCAATTCCCTTGTCAATCATAACTGTCTGCACATCTGCAAAGTCAAGGTTGATCAGAGACGGTACATTGATCAGGTCTGTGATTCCCTGGATACCTTGCTGAAGAACTTCGTCTGCCTTCTTCAGTGCTTCCGGCATTGTTGTTCTGCGGTCTACTACTTCCAGTAATTTATCATTCGGAATAACGATTAACGTATCTACGCTCTCTTTTAACTTCTCAATTCCTGCAAGCGCATTGTTCATTCTTGTCTTGGATTCAAAACGGAATGGCTTTGTAACTACACCGACTGTCAGTGCACCCATATCCTTTGCGATACGTGCTACAACCGGAGTCGCACCTGTTCCGGTTCCGCCTCCCATACCACAAGTAACGAATACCATATCTGCACCTTTGATTGCTGCTGCGATTTCTTCTGAGCTTTCCTCTGCTGCCTTCTCACCAATCTCAGGTTTAGCACCTGCTCCAAGTCCTTTCGTAAGCTTCTCACCGATCTGCATCAATGTAGGAGCTTTCGATAATTGTAATGCCTGCTTATCTGTATTAATAGCAATAAATTCCACACCGGCGATTTGTTCATCGATCATTCGGTTCACTGCGTTATTTCCGCCGCCACCGACACCAATGACGATAATTTTTGCTGCTGCTTCAGATTCATTTGTTTTAATTTCTAACAAGAGTTTTTCCTCCTTTATCGATCTACTTCTTATACATCCCTCTGGTTCTATATAGATTCTGCCATATAGATATATAATATAGTTTTTCTTCTAATTAATCAATAGCCTTTTTTAGATTTTCCGATTTTTTTGTCGTGGCACTCTCCGTTCAAAGCAGATGCAGTATCATTTTCTAATACCCCATTCCGCTTCCGTCATCATAAGTGCCTGTCCCATCATAATTTTCACTTCCGTCATCGTATGTGCCGCTTCCATCCTCATAACTTCCGGTTTCGTCATCATAGATTTCCGTTCCATCGCCATAAGTCACACTCTCATCATACTGTGGTTCTGCTTCCCAGTCTTCATTATAACTGTCAGCATCTGTCTGTTCACCGCTGTCTGTCGCTCCGGTTTCATCAAGTATCTGATCTTCCCCTTCTGTCACAGTTCCATCTTCTGCCTCCACTGTCGGCCGGAAGCTGATTAGCGTTGACTGCATTGTAAAGTTTTCCAAATGAACAGTTCCGCTTTTTCCCTGAAGTTTTTCTAAAATTGGAGTAATCTGAGCAACTCTGTCATCAAAATTCTCATCGCCGATATTAACTGCGATCGTCCCAAAATGAAGTGTGGCCTCTGTTCCGTTAAACACAATCTTCTCTGGACTAAGTTCCCATTTTTCCACAACTTTTCCAACCTGGATGACATAGCTGAATACCTTTCGATTCTCCGCTTTTACTTTATGATTTAAGACAACCTTTTTCACACCCAGCCCCTCAACAAGCGGAATCCCCGGAATGGACTCTGTCTGTTTCTTTAAGACGGTTCCTTCCTCATCAAAATAGGCATATTCATTCTCATAAAGAATTCCGCCAAGCAATTTATGCTCTTCAATCTTTACTTTGATCGTCCACGGATTCTTCATACTGATCTCTGCACTTTTCATCATAGGAAGTAATTTGTCCGGACGAAACTTGGATTTCCAGAGAACGTATAGGGAATTGCCGGACATTGTGTCACTTTTTACCCAGTCTGACACTTCCTGCTGTGTCAGCATCTCTATTCCCGTCACTTCGATCTTTTGTATATGAAACAGCAAAAATACAGACAGCGCAAGGATTGCTGCTGCAATCAAACCTACAAGCAATGCATAAAGTCCATATTTTCTTTTCTTTTGTACTTTACGATGTTTAAATGTCGTCATCCTATCCTCCTAACAACTTTGTTGCCGTCGCGTCCTTCCGCGCCGGATGTTCTCTTTATTGTATCAGACTGGACACACTCAGCACAAGTCCCATTTCCATCAAAAGAAACAGAACCGATGTCCCTCCATAACTGATAAACGGAAGTGTGATTCCTGTATTGGGAATCGTATTTGTCACTACCGCAATATTTAAAATCACCTGTATCATCATGTGCGCCATTGCTCCAGATGCGATCAGCGCTCCAAACAGATCCTGCGCATGAACTGCAATGGCAAAGAAACGCCAGATCAGAAGCAAAAACAAGAGGATGATCAGTGCCGCTCCCACAAGTCCCAGTTCTTCACAGACAATGGAAAAAATCATGTCATTCTGTGCCTCCGGGACAAATCCGAGTTTCTGTACACTGTTTCCCATTCCCCTTCCAAAAAGCCCTCCGGAACCGATTGCATAAAGTCCCTGCAATGTTTGATAACCTTTCTCATACTTTTCCGGGTTTCTCCAGATTGCAAGACGTTCCAGACGATAGCTCTCCACCCCGAGGAAAATACCAAGGAATCCACATCCAAGCAGCCCCATCCAGATAAACTGTGCATACTTTGGACTTGCCACAAAAATCAGAATGACTGCAATCCCAAGAATAATGATTGCAGTACTTAAATTACTTGCCCCGACAAGACCGACAACCGGTAGTACCATAAGCATGATCTTAAACAAAGTCTTGATCTTTCCCATCTCTTTTACATTTTTGGTCACAATACATGCAAGAAATAGAATCAGCGCCACCTTTGCATACTCTGACGGTTGAAAAGATAAAGGTCCCAAAGACAGCCATCTTTTGGACCCATTATACTCATCTCCTATAAAAATCACCGCAACAGACAGCCCGATTGCAACAAGATAGCCAATGCCTGCAAGCGGTTCCCAGACATGATAATCGATATTTGCCACGACCAGCATCAGAACCGTTCCTAAAATCGTTGCAAACAACTGTTTTTTTAAATAGTAAAAACGATCGTGGAATTTTAACTCACCATTGTAGGCACTCGTACTGTACAAGATTATCAATCCTACGAACACGAGCAGAAATACAACCGCAAGCAATGTGTAATCATACTCTTTTTTCTTTCCGGGTCTGCCCACAATTCTTCACTCCTTATAAATGATTTACAAGTTCTTTGAATTTATCTCCACGTTCTTCAAAATTTTTAAACATGCCCCAACTCGCACATGCAGGGGAAAGAAGTACTGCATCTCCCTCTCTTGCAAGTCGCGCACTCTCCATGACAGCCTCCTCAAAAGTATCTGCGAGGATAACATTGTCAAATCCTTTTCTTCTTGCGGTCTCAGCGATTTTCTCTTTTGTTGCTCCAACTAATACAAGGTATCTTACTTTTTCCCCGAAAGAATCAATCCACTCATCATAAGAAGAGTTCTTATCATATCCTCCTCCGATCAGTATCGTCGGTCGATTCATCGCCTCCACTGCCTTGATGGCAGCATCCGGATTTGTTCCCTTGGAGTCATTGTAGTATGCAACCCCTTCTTTCTCCGTCACAAATTCGATCCGGTGGGCAACTCCGCCGAAATTCCTGATCGTCTCTCGTATACTCGAAAGCGGGACTCCATATGCCGCTGCCATCGCAGAAGCCGCCATCACATTCTCATAATTATGTGTACCAAGCAACTTTAGTTCTTCTACCTTACAGAGCACTTCCGGCTTTCCATCTGCATAAATGATCTTTCCGTCTTCAAGATAGATCCCTCTCTCTAGTTTACGCCTGCTGCTGAAATATAGAACCTGTGTATGAAGTTTCTCTCCGAATGCACGCAGCACTTCGTCCTCATAATTGAGTACACAGACATCTTCCTCTGTCTGATTTTTTGTGATTTCCTCTTTCGCCTGAATATATGCCTCCATCGTATGATGTCGGTTTAAATGATCTGGTGTAATATTTAAGATCGCACTTACCTTTGGATGGAACGTATCGATCGTCTCCAACTGAAAGCTGCTCATCTCCGCAACCGTCACAGAATCTTCCTTCATCTCCAGCGAAGCTCCCGTGTACGGTGTCCCGATATTCCCGACAACAAAAACACTGTCTCTGTACGCTTTCATGATTTCCCCCAGCAATGCAGTTGTTGTTGTCTTTCCATTTGTTCCGGTAATTGCAAGTACCTCTCCACTTGCAAAGCGGTATGCCAGTTCCACTTCTCCCCAAATTGGAATTTCTCGTTCTCTCAACTGATTTACAAGCGGAAGATCTGTCGGAACCCCCGGACTTAACACAACAAGTTCCAGCTGATCCATCACTTCCAGCGGAAGGCTGCCGAGCAAGATCTCAACAGAGCTCTCTGCCGCAAAATGTTTTCTTAAGTTTTCTTTGTCTAAATTTTCATTTCCATCGTACAGGATCACAGACGCTTGTGCCCTCTCAAGCAGCGCTCCTGCACCAATTCCGCTGATTCCTGTTCCAAATACAAGTACTTTTTTTCCTCTTAAATCCATAATACCCTCCTAAAGCGCCATCAGGCCAATCAGACATAAAATTGCTGTTGCAACAGCGAACACTGCTACAACCCGTGTCTCAGACCAGCCGCAAAGTTCAAAATGATGATGAATTGGCGCCATTTTAAAGATTCTTTTCCCGCCTGTCTTCTTAAAATATGTCACCTGAATCATAACCGACAGCACTTCAATCAGATAAATCAGCCCTACGATCACGATGAAGAGCGGCATCTGGAGCATATATGCTGTGGATGCCACAAATCCTCCCAGCGCAAGCGATCCGGTATCTCCCATAAACACACTCGCCGGATAGACATTAAAGAGTAAAAAGCCAAGCAGCGCTCCCACAACCGCACAGGTCACAGGCTCGATACCGCTTCTCGTCCCCACTGCCACTACAGTGAAAAATGTGGCAACAAGCACCGTCACACTGGAGGCCAAGCCATCCAGCCCATCCGTGAAATTCACTCCATTGACCGTTCCAATCACGACAACAAACAACAGCGGAATCGAAAGCCATCCGATATCCAGATATTTTCCACTGGAAAATGGAATCAGTAGTGTCATTGGAACATTTGTCACTTTTACAAGATAGTAGGCAAACACTGCCGTCACAACAATCTGAAGCGCCATCTTCTGCTTTGGAAACAACCCATCCGACCGTTTCATCACAACTTTCAAATAATCATCGAGAAATCCGATCAATCCAAAACCAAGTGTCACAAACAGCACCGGTATGATCTTCGGATATTCTTTTATATAAAAAACTGAAGTGAGCAATACACTTCCAAGGATGATCACACCGCCCATTGTCGGTGTTCCTGCCTTCTTCAAATGTGACTGTACACCTTCCACCCGTTCTGTCTGTCCCATCTTTAGTTTTCTCAGAAACGGAATGACGACCGGTCCCATCAGCAGACTCAATGCAAAAGAAATCAGCACTGGTACAATTAATTTATAATCCATAGATACACCCTTTCACTCTTTTGTTCTCATTTTAATTCAACTTATATAGTATACTTCATTTCCCTCTCATTTTCAACTACTCCTCCTCTTTTGTTTCGCTAACCGGCCCTCTTTCTATCCCCATATATGGAAGAATATTGTCGAAAATATCACGGATTACCGGAGCCGCAATCGTTCCCCCATAATAAATTCCCTGCGGATCATGGATCACCGCCATTCCTAGTATTTGTGGATTGTCTGCCGGAGCAAATCCGATAAAAGAAGAAATATATTTATTGGCGCTTCTCGGAAGTGTCTGCGAGGTTGCTGTCTTTCCTCCGATCCGATATCCTTCAATATATGCGTTTTTCCCAGATCCTTCTGCTACAACGCTCTCAAGGATCGTTCGCATTGTCGCCGACGTTTCTTTCGATACCACTCCTTTTCTTTCCGGATAAGAAAAAGGTTCCAGCTTTTCTCCTTCCCGATCCACAATTCCCATGCCAAAATGTGGTGTCACACGAACCCCTCCGTTGATCAGAGAACTTACCGTTGTCGCCATCTGCACCGGCGTAATCTGGAAGGATTGCCCAAAACTCATCGTTGCCAGCTCTACCGCACCGATGTTTTCCTTCTTATGCATGATTGTTCCTGCTTCTCCTGGAAGATCTACCCCTGTCAGATCCAGCAATCCAAACTGTTTAAAATACTCGCAGAACTTATCCACACCGAGTCGCAGACCGATGTCGATAAATACCGGGTTACAGGAATTTTGAACTCCTTGCACAAATGTTTCCGTTCCATGTCCTCCTACTTTGTGACATCGGATCTTCCGATCCTCCACCATCCGATATCCCGGACATTGAAAAGTGTCATCCAGTTTCACTACGCCTGCTTCCAGACAGGCAGAGGACGTAATAATCTTAAAAGTCGACCCTGGCTCATAAGTATCGTTAATACAGCGATTTCTCCACATCTGATTCAGGAGTTCCTGCTTCTTCTCCGGATCTTTCATATCTGCTGCAGGCTGTTTTTCAGCATTTGCTGCCAGAAATTCCTCCGTCAGTGTAAAAGGATCATTCAGATTAAATTCTGGCACATTCACCATCGCCAGTATTTCTCCATTTTGAGGATTCATCAGCAGGATAGACACCCCATCTGCCTGCTTTTCCTCCATCACTTTCTGTGCCGCCTGCTCAGCATATTTCTGAATGTTATAGTCTATGCTGAGCTGCAATGTATTCCCCGGTACCGGTTCGATGCGGTCTTCTGCAATCCCATCCAGTTCAATTCCACGGGCATCTGTTGTCGTGAGGATCATTCCGTTCTGTCCTTTCAGATACTTCTCATACTTCACTTCCAACCCGATGATTCCCTGATTATCCCCTCCGGTAAATCCGAGCACTTTTGATGCCAGCGTTTCATATGGATAATAGCGCTTGAAATCTTCATCTACTTTTACCCCCGCAAGATCATATTCACGAATCTTATCCCCGATTTCCTTCGGTACATTCGTTTTGATCCTCTCCATAGACGAAACTTTTTCTACTCGTTTTCTCACCACCTCGGGTTCCAACTCCAGCTCCTCTGCCAGCACTTCAATGACACGCTCCTGATCCTTGATCTGGCTGTGAATCACAGAAATCGTGCAGACTGTACGATTCGTCGCAAGCACTGTTCCATTCCGATCTACAATTTCTCCTCTTGCGGCTTTAATTTCACGTTCCCGTTCATGGAGCGCCTCCGCTTTTTTCTGGTAATATTCTGCATCAAAAATCATCAGATAACACAGCCGTCCGATCAATCCTAAGATCACTGTGACCGCTGCGAGAAAGACCACAAGCACTTTTTTCTTATTATAGGTCTTATTTTTCATAAAAAAACCTCACAGAAGTTGTTTTTATAATTTATTAACACTTCTGTGAGGTTATTCACATTTCCTTGGACAAAATTTTCATAAAATCGTTCAATCAATATCCAGACTCCATATCCCCAGAGCCGTCCTCGTAAGTTCCATCTCCGTAAGCACCATCGTCATAACTTTCCCCTTCGTAAGAAACATCCCCGACAGCTTCCCCTTCATAGGAAGGTTCTCCCGAAACCTCTTCTTGACTTTCGGTTTCCGTCTCATTCTCCGCCTGTGGTTCTACCTCTTGCTGATCTTCCTCCGGCTGCTCCGGAGCTACAACCGGCTGCCCGTCAATCGTAGAAATATTCATATATGGAAATGCCTCTTCCATAATACTTCGCGCCAGATTCAACACGAGAGAACTGTCTTCCTGGGACTCTGTATTCGGCTCATCAATCACAACATAAATCAGCACTTCCGGCTCATCCTGCGGTGCATATCCAATGAAAGAAAGTAAATGCTTTCCACTGTTTCTAGGGTATTTCTCAGCAGTACCAGTCTTTCCTCCGATGTCATATCCTTCCACCGCTGCTGAGGCTCCTGTTCCAGTTCCTTCCATAACCGTTTTCATATACTGTTTCAGCATTGTCGACGTCTGCTCAGAAATCACACGTTTCTTCAAAACAGATTCTTTCGTCTCAATCACATTTCCGTTTTCATCTTGAATCTGTTTGACAACATGCGGCTCATAATAGTTGCCTCCATTGATCAAGGCTGACATTCCCGCAACCATCTGTTCCATCGTCACATTGAAATTCTGCCCGAAGGAATTAGTTGCCAGATCTACCGGACCTACCAGCTCTGGATCCTGCAGGATCCCCTCTGCCTCTCCCGGCAGGTCAATCCCTGTCTGAGCGCCAAATCCAAAGATACTCTGATAACGATAAAAATCTTCAGCTCCAATCACTTTGATCATTTCCATCATTGCAACGTTACAAGAATTTGCAATCGACTGCGCAATGGTCTGCGTACCGTGCCCCGCTGTGTAGTGACAATTGATCGGCTCTGTATCCTCCGCAACAACGAGAGATCCTCCGCAAGTATATACTTCATTTCCCCTTATCTTTCCTGTTTCCAGTCCCGCTGCAACAGTAAACGGTTTTGCTGTTGATCCCGGTTCATACGAATCGCTGACACAAAAATCCCTCCAAAGATTATTGAGGATCTCCACTTTTTCTTCCTCTTTCATCTTCTTCAGTTCTTTCTCTGTGTAGTAGGCAGAAATATCACGCGGTTTGTTCAGATCAAAGTTCGGGTAAGATGCCTGTGCAAGGATCTCCCCACTCTGCGGATCTGCAATGATCACCGCTGTATTCAAGCTTCCGTTTCCTTTCTCTGCATTATCCTTATAAGCTTCATTAAATTCTAAAATATGTTTTTCCACAATCTTCTGGAGTTCTGCGTCAATGGTAGATACGATCGTGTTTCCATTCTCCGCTTCCTTGATTGTACGTTCCAGAAGCGCTCCTTCTTCCAGATAACCGTACTCTCTTCCGTCTACTCCATTTAAAATTGCATTGTAAGATGCCTCAAGACCGATTGTTCCCACATCGTCTGCATTGGAAAATCCGATTACATCACTCGCCAGTGAATTGTACGGATATTTCCGCACATAATCCTCTTCCAGCCAGATTCCCTTAACATTCGGATGCTTCTCTTCGTCTTCATCGATCGCCTCAAATTCCTTCGCAGTATTATAATCTACACCTTTCAGAAGTATATTATAACGGCTTTCTGGACTCGATTCGACCAGTTCCTCCACATCCTCCTCTGCGATTCCAAAGCAGTCTTTTAAAACTTTGATCGTAGGCTCCTGATATTCGTCTTTCTCAAGCATTGCCTTGACATCCAGAATAACATTGTACACGCGCTCACTGGTTGCAAGCTTTGTTCCATTGCGATCCACAATATCTCCTCTTCGAAAAGGAATCACCCTGCTGTCATACTGCTGCTGATCTAAAACGACCTTCGTATATTTTTCGCCATTCATGGCATTGATCTGTATAATTCTTCCAATTAAAATAGCAAAAGCCAGCACAACTAATGAAAATAATAGTACTAGCTTTTTCTGCATAATCTTCGAAAATTTTCTTTTTAAAAAATGAAATGAGTTTCGCTTTTTTCTTTTGGACATTTTCTCACCTTTTACTTAGAAACTTTACTTGACTGTGCTAATATTCCATTTTCCGGTATCTCTTCGTACTGTTTCACATAACTGCTCGTCGGGCTGTCATATTCCATGACCTGATCCGGCGTAGCCGGCACCATCCCCAGATCTTCTACAGCACGTTTGCGAAGCTCTTCTAAGTCCACGCTGTCTGTCGCAGCATTGTACATTGCTGTATTCTCCTCTTTCAGCTCTGTCAGTTCACTTTGAAGTGCAGCGATCGCTTCGGAACGGTTCGTAATCTCAGACTGAATCTGAAGATATCTTACACAAATAAAGAGCGCTGCAATGGCAGCTATAGATAAAAACAACACATATCCCTTATTCATATCCAATGCTCTTTTTCTATTTTTATGTACTTGTTTACTCACCCTTTTTGGTTCTGAAGGCTGTAATGCTGTCTGTCTATCTATACTGACTTTCGGCTGTCGTACAGTGTTTCCATATACGTAAGCTTCTTCTCTTATCGCCATTACAATCTCTCCTCTTTCTTTTTATACTTTCGTATTCACATGCCGCTCAAAAATCCTAAGCTTCGCGCTCTTTGACCGACTGTTCTCTTCTAATTCCTGTTCGCCAGGCAAGATCGGTTTTTTCGTGATCACTTTCCCTTTCGATACATTTCCACAAACGCATACAGGAAAATGGCTTGGACAAGTACAAGGATTCTCATTCTTCTTAAATATTCCCTTCACGATCCGGTCTTCCAATGAGTGAAATGTAATGATACAGATCCTTCCATTATCATTGAGTAACTCAATCATCTCATCTAATGTATCTCTGAGTACTTCCAGTTCTCGATTCAGTTCAATACGAATTGCCTGAAATGTTCTCTTTGCCGGATGTCCCGTGTTCTTCTGAAATTTCATCGGAATTGCATGTCGGATAATCTCGCATAACTGCCCCGTAGTCTCGATCGGCGCCTTCTCTCTTTCCATGACAATATGCTTTGCAATATTCTTTGCGAACTTGTCCTCTCCATAGTCACGGATAATTCGAAATAGCTCCATCTCGCTGTATGTATTAACGATATCACGCGCCGTCTTTTCCTGACGCCTGTCCATCCTCATATCTAACGGGGCATCAACACGATAAGAAAATCCTCTTTCTGCCGTATCTAACTGATAAGATGATACGCCCAAATCAAGGATTATCCCATCGACTTTGTCAATTCCTCTTTCCCGAAGTCTCGACTTCATATCACAATAATTACTTCTGATTATCGTGACTCTCTCCCCGAAGCCGGCCAACCGAACACTCGCTGCTTCAATCGCCGCTGCGTCCTGATCTATTCCTATAAAACTCCCCTTGTCATTTAATTGCTTACATACCTCTTCGGCATGCCCGCCACCACCAAGCGTTCCATCTACGTAAATGCCGTCTGGCTTGATGTTCAGACCATTTACCGTCTCTTCCAGTAATACTGACTTATGCTTGAATTCCATATTGTCCTCCATTTCTAACGATAGAAAGCATCACTTGCTCTCTTTCTATTGTCATGAATTAGATGCCAAGCCCTAATTCTTCCATGTGACCGGCAATATCATCCATATTTGCTTCTACTTCAGCATTACTTTCATCCCATTTTGCCTTATCCCAAATCTCAACTCGATCCAGCACCCCTACCAGAACGACTTCCTTTTCAAGACCAGCAAAATCTCTCAGGGCTGAAGAGATTAAAACTCTTCCTTGTTTGTCAAGTACGCCTTCCACTGCACTCCCAAGGAAAAAGCGCGTAAAAGTTCTTGCGTTCTTGTTTGTAAGCGGTAAGGTTCTGAGCTTTTCTTCAAAAAGTTTCCACTCATTGTCCGGATACACAAATAAGCAGTTATCTAACCCTTTTGTAATTACAAAACTGTCACCAAGTATCTCTCGAAACTTGGCAGGGATAATTAATCTGCCTTTTGAATCAATACTATGATTATATTCTCCAGTCAACATGAAGGTCACCTTCTCTCGAAATGGTCTGCCACTTCCTTTCCATTTCGTACCACTTTTCACCACTTTCTACCACTTAGATTTATTGTACCCCACTTCTTACTTGATTTCAAGACTTTTTTTCAGTTTTCTAGTTTTCATTTTAAAAAGAGAGCCAGAAAAGATCTTACTCTCTTCTCCGACTCCCTTCACGATTATGCACCTTGCAAATATTCTGTTACCGCACTGTAATCCACTTCATAGGATTCTCTTGGCTGGCTCTCTGTATAAGTACTGTATACCGAATAACCGATCCATCCCAGAACCGCCACACACACAACAGATACTACAGTCTTTCGAACTGTATTCATAACTTTTTGGCGGCGCAGCATCTTCTTTCTGTTGGCTTTTTCTTCCTTATATCTGTTTACTTTCTCCTGACTCATTTCTTTCACAGCTCCTTTGCAACATCTTCTCTTATATTACAACAATGATTCCTCCATCATTTGCATACATACTGCTGATTCCTGCTGTATTTGAGATGATCACATCTTTCACTTTTTTCTTTTCTTTGATCATCTCCGCCACCGCCTCTGCTCTCTCCCTGCAGTTGCAATGTGCAATCCCAAGAATCTTATTCTCCCCGCATTGAATTCCTTCCGCAGCCATTTCTGTCATCTTCGCCAATGCTTTCTTAATTCCACGTGCCTGACCGATCTGGTAAATTGTTCCTTCCGGAGTAGCTCCCATTACAGGCTTTATATTCAATGCACTGGCAACCAATGCTTTGACTCCCTTTAATCTTCCATTTTTCTTTAAAGTTTCCAATGTTTCCAGGACAAAATATAATTTCTGACTTTCTATATATTCTTCTACTGTCTGAATGACCTCCTCAAATGTCATGCCAGCTTCTTCGCATTCCTGAATTTTCAGCGCGATCAAAGTTTCCCCGACAGAAGCAGATTTGGAGTTAAAAATATGAATCTGCTTCTTCCCATATTCCTCCTCGTACAGATTTTTCCCAAGCACTGCACTGTTATACGAACCACTAAGTTCTGCTGTCAATGTTACAACGTATACATGTTCCGCTTCTCCAGCATAGCTTTCCATATAACGTTCCGGAGATGGGCAAGACGACTTCGGACATTCTCCACTGGCTGCAATCCGTTTTAAAAAGTCTGCCTGATCAAAGGTCTCATCATCTACAATCGTACTTCCTTCTAATTCTATACTCATCGCAACAGATTCAAAATATCCGCTTTGTTTCATCTCTTCTGTCAATTCTCCGCAACTGTCCACGACAATCTTGTAATTCATTCTTCATCCCTCCCAGATACCAGCTCTCATGATACTCAATCATGTTTTCATGTAGTTTTCAATACTACATTATAATACCACACTGCCTGCTGTATGAAAAGTTTTTTCTTAAGTTTCTTCAAACTTTATCGTGCGCGATACCCCTAATGCCAGCCCCATCTCTGACATCAAGAACAAAATCGACGTACCTCCGTAGCTAAAAAACGGAAGTGTGATTCCAGTAGTCGGAATCAAGTTTGTTACAACCGCAATATTCAAAATGACCTGAAGCGCAATATGCGTAAAAATTCCAGTTACGATCAAAGAGCCGTATAAATCCGGGGCATTTTGTGCAATGAACATCAGGCGATATAAAAGCATGCCAAAAAGGATTAAAATAACGATTGCGCCAAAGATTCCAAGTTCCTCGCAGATTGCCGCAAGGATCATATCATTTTGTACCTCCGGAATTGCCGAAAGCTTCTGAACACTGTTCCCAAGTCCTTTGCCCCAGAATCCTCCGGAACCAATCGCATACAATCCCTGCATTACCTGATATCCGCCTTCTGCCATATGCTTGTCCGGCTGAAGCCATGTAACGACACGCTGGATACGGAAATTATCACTGGAAGAAAGCTGCACTAAAATAATCACCAGAAAAATTCCAACAGCCACCATTCCGCCAACTGCAATCTTGATAAAAGGCTTTGTCTTCGGGTGCGCCACAAAAATCATACCACACACGATCCCTGCCACGATAATTGCCGTACTTAAGTTATCGGTAAAGAAAAATACGCTGAACGAAGCAAATCCTCCATAGACAAGCACTCGCGTCATCCCGGCACTTGTCTTAAGATATTTCCCAAGCTGACAGATAATATACGGAATGAATATGATCACTGCAATCTTCGCCACTTCGGATGGCTGCATCTGAAACGGGGTATCTTTAATACCAAGCCATCTCTTTGATCCATTTGCCTCAAGTCCAAGCGGCGACCAGCGCACAAGTACCATCAGAAAAATCGAAATATAATAAATGATTTTTGCAAACGGGGCATAGAGATGGTAATCAATCTTGGAAATAACAAGCATCACAACAAAACTTCCTGCCGTGACCATTGCCTGTCTTCTGAACAAATACATTCCATCACCATTGTTCGCCGCCTGAGAATTATAGGCACTGGCACTGTACAGCATAATCAAACCGAAACAGATAATAAAAATCAAAACCGCAAGCAGGTTATAGTCAAAATATTCAATTTTCTTTCTCGTCCCTTCCCGCAGGACTTTCCTACGTGTTGCCATCTACTTCTCCTGTTCTGTACTTTTTCTACTTGTTGCTCATCGCCGGATGCACTGGTTTCCCATTTGCAAAAAAGCGTTCATACCAAAGCAGGAAAATATAGACCGTCCATATCTTTCTGCTGTTGTCAAATTTACCGGCACGATGCTCTTCCAAAAGTTTTTTCAGATAAGCAGTATCAAAGAACTGCTCCGCTTCCTTCGTCTCAAACATCGCTCTGACACGGTTATAATATTGGTCTTCTTTGAGCCAGACACGGATTGGAATCGGGAATCCAAGCTTCTTCTTCTCTGCTGTATAACTTCTGATCTCACGATTTGCTGCCGCACGGAGTGCAATCTTCGTGCGAGGTGCGTCAATCTTATATTTCAGAGGAAGGCTCTGTGCAACCTCCATCACTTCTTTATCAAGGAAAGGTACCCTTACTTCCAGTGAATTTGCCATTCCCATCTTATCGCCCTTCATTAAAATGTCATGAACAAGCCATAAATGCATATCCAGATACTGCATTTTTGTCACCGGATCTTTGTCTTTTACTCGCTCATAGATCGGCGCTGTCACTTTCATTGTATCTGGTCTTCTGCTATTTTTCAACAGCCTTCCTGCTTCCTTCTCTGTAAAAATATATGCATTCCCAATATATCGCTCTTCCAGTGTCTTTGAATGCCGAATCAGAAAACTCCGACCTTTCATTCCGCGCGGAAGGCAATTTTCTGCAAATACTCCGAGCGCTTTCCTGATCGGACGCGGGATTTTATTAAATCCAGTATACTCGATCGGCTCACAATAAATCTGATACCCTCCGAACAACTCGTCCGATCCTTCTCCTGAAAGTACTACTTTTACTTTCTTGGCCGCTTCTTTACTCAGAAAATACAGTGCGATTGCCGCCGGATCTGCCACTGGCTCATCCATATAGTACTGTATATCTGAAAGACTGTCCCAGTATTCTTCCGGCTCAATAATCTTACTGTCATTCTTTACACCGATGCTGTCGGCAAACTCCTTCGCATCTTTGATCTCGCTGTATTGTTCCTGTCCAAAACCAACTGTAAACGTCCGGTCTACTTCTCCTAAATAGGCCATATAGCTCGAATCTACACCACTGGAAAGATAAGAACCTACCTCCACATCACTGATCTTATGCATTTTGACAGATTCTCTCATCACACGTTCCACATCATCAACGATCTCCTCAAACGGCTTGTCCGTCTTTCCATGGAAATCCGGTTCATAATAACGGCTGATGGAAAGCGTTCCATTCTGATATGTGAAATAGTGTCCCGGCTGGAGACAAAATACCCCTTTAAAAAATGTCTCGTTTGTCGGCACAAACTGAAATGACAAATAGTCTGCAAGCGCATCTTCATTAAATACCTTATCAAACTTCGGATGCTCCACAAATGATTTAATCTCTGATCCAAATAAAAATGTGCCGTTCATCTGTGCATAATAAAACGGCTTGATTCCGAAAATATCACGCGCGCCAAAGAGCTTCTTCTCTACCCTGTCCCAGATCACAAATCCGTACATGCCCCGGAGACGGTCTACAAGTTGTTCTCCCCACTCTTCATATCCGTGCAGCAAGGTCTCCGAATCTGTATGTGTCGTAAAAGTATGTCCTGCAGCGATCAGTTCTTCGCGAAGTTCCTGATAGTTATAGATTTCCCCATTGAATACAAGTACTTTTGTCCGGTCCTCATTATACAATGGCTGGTCTCCAACTGCGGAAATATCAATGATACTTAACCTTCTAAATCCAAGTGCCGCATCCTCATCCAGAAACTGTCCGGCACTGTCCGGTCCACGGTGCACGATCGTATTCATCATATTTTCAAGCACTTGCTCTTTGTTGTCAATATTTCCGACGAATCCTGTAAATCCACACATAGTTATACTCTCCTTTTGTTCTGTTTCCAAATTATACTTTTTTATTATACCCTTCCTCTTCACTGATTGCAATTTTTTTATTCTGTTTCTGCCATTCCTCCGGTTTTCTTTCTGTGAACGCACGGTTTCTCTGCTAAAACATACAATAATATCAGATAGAAGAAGAAAGGAGCTTTCCATATGCAAAATTATCATCAGAATAACTGTGGCTGCAGGCAGACAACCGACTATGGAAGATATTCTTCCACACAATATGTTTCCCGCCCGCAGGCAACTCCATGCTGCGACAGAGAAGACAGTCTGGACGGCATGCCACTTGCAATGGCTTATGTTCCATGGCAGATCTGGCAGCGCATTTACGAGGCCGAAAAAGGATTTTGCCGGGGAACCATCTTTGAAGAACTCGACAAACCATTTCATGGGATGGGAGGTTGTAATCGATGACAAACAACGCACCTTGCCGCAAAGATCTTCTCTGCCTGATCAACCGTGTCAGTTTTGCCGTAGATGATGTCAAACTTTTTCTTGACACTCATCCTTGCGATGCCAATGCGCTGGCCTACTTCCACGAATACAGTAAGCTTCGGAATCAGGCGCTCAAAGAATATGCAAAATATTACGGACCGCTGACGATTGATACGACTATGACCTCCTGTACAGACAGGTGGAACTGGATCAATGAACCATGGCCGTGGCAGGAAGGAGGATGTTAGTTCATGTGGAATTATGAAAAAAGATTACAGTATCCCGTCAAAATCACGCAAACCAATCCAAAGATCGCACAAGTCATCATCAGTCAATTTGGTGGTCTTAATTGTAAAAACATATAATTTCTACATATTACAAATGATGATGCAATATATTCTTTTCCCACCCTCTCTTTCCAGGAGGGTGGATTTTACGCTTTATCACTCTCTGATTTTCGTGTCTCTTTTATTACTTCTCTTCTGTATTCCTCTCTTCTATCTATATACTTCTGCACATTGCGATTATTTCCTCGATTAATATCCGCGATACATTGTGTTAGTTTTCTTTGCTCTTTTCTGCAATATTCAGAACATGTATTTGTCGGTTTGTCGCTTGTAAAAATCCGTCCGCAATATACGCATATCTTTTTTACTTGTTTTCGCCTTTCCTGCTGCTTAGTGTATTTCCTAGATCCCTTGTTGTAACCTTTCTTATGTTCTCTTTGCCATTCAAGTACGGCCTCATGCTGGCACTTATCAGAGCAATATTTCTGCCTCCCGCAAGTGACTGTGTATTCCGCACCGCACCATTGACACTTATCAACGCTTCCTAATGGCCTTCGCGCGCCACGTTTCTTATACCGCTTGGATGCTTCTGCTTTTGCTTTGGATGCACAATCAGGGCATCTCCTAGCTCTCGGACCTCCAAAAAACTCGACACCACAATCTTGACATATTCTTATTTTAACAACGGTTTCTATTTTTTTCTTTCTCGCACACTCCGGACAGTAAAAGTAATCACTTGGACCGTAAAATGGTTTTCCGCACACTTGGCAAGATTTTTTTGTTCTGTTTTGCATATTTTGCCTCTCTATTTTTAAGCTATAAGCTGTTATCTATAATTATACAATAGACGTATTTAGCCTATTTATCAACTGTTTTAACATTTTTCTATTATTATCATTGTGTATTTATTACAATTTTTCTCTTCTTTTTTGTGCATTATATCTATTGATATATATACGCATTGCGTGTATAATATAAACATAAGATAAGCAAAGGAGATACAAAAGATGAAAAAGTACAACTTATCAGGAATTATGAAAAGAGCATGGGAAATGGTTAAAAAGTTAGGATTCGGAATCTCCGAAGCTTTAAAAAAATCATGGAAGGAAGCAAAAGGAGGAGAAACAAGAATGACCGGAACAGAAAAACAGATCAGCTTCGCAAGTGACTTGATCAAAAAAATGAATACTCAGTTTGATGCATTAATCGCAGACTGCAAAGCAGCATATCCGGAAAATGTAATCATGTGGGAATCTTGCAAGGAAGGATATAACAAAATCATCTCTGAATCCGATGCAGCACTTGTAATTGAGCTTCTCAAAGGAAACAATGAAACATCGTATCAAAAATACTACCAAAAACTTTTCTTTAATGTTAGACACGGATACAACACAATGTGCAACAAAATTTTAAGCGAAGTTTACGGAAAATAATTATAAGAAGGAGAAGATATAATGGAAAACTTAAAAAATTATATGGAAAGAACTTTTTTTGATGAAATGAGACCAGCGAATTTTTTTGACGAAAGCGGAAAAGAATTGATCTTAGCGTGGGAAGATTACAACGAATATGAAGTTATTGAGGTGAGAAATATTGATGACTCTTCGGTAACCGAAAAAAATATCACTGTGAAGCATAGATAATGCATATGCTGTCCTATCGGCATGACGGGGAGAAAGAGGCAAATATATGAAAATCAAGAAAATGTTTAAAGCGAACAATCTGCAAAATCGTTATGTGGTTCAAAAATGTACGGGCGAATATGCATCCTTTTTAGTCTCTCCATTCCGGCAAGTGGAAGAGAAAGAGCTTAAGCCAATGCCATATTTTAGGGCAGCAGGAGATAATGCGGAAGAGGCAGAGGATTATCTTTATAAATTATATAGTTTTGAGAAAGAGGAGTAAGCGTGGAGTTTAAAGACATATTAAAGCAATCCGGCATGAACATGAAACAGTATAGCGAATATTTTAAAATACCATATAGGACCGTGCAGGACTGGAAAAGCGGTGCGAGAAAATGTCCTACCTATTTGTTGGAATTAATGGAATATAAGCTTAAAAAAGGGGCTGTCGGGAAATAGATAGTTCTAAACAGGGGCGGATT
>UMGT01001348.1_pt1 | contig 20177 bp, 20 predicted proteins | sample 1965351 | NCBI WGS metagenome assembly UMGT01 (sample SAMEA4836080, study PRJEB28245) | human gut metagenome | biome: gut microbiome; material: fecal sample | place: Denmark | collected 2008 | reverse complement strand
TTTCTGGGTACGCCTGTCATTTTACAGGATCGTTGTGTTGGGGTGATAAGTTTGATTGCCGTTACCCACGAGCAACAAGAGCATATCAGTGATAATTTACGCGAATTTTCTGATTATGTTCGCCATATATCCACCATTTTTGTTTCGAAACTTCTGGAGGATCAGGGGCCAGGAGATAACATCAGTAAAATATTTGCGACCATGATCGATAATATGGATCAGGGCGTATTAGTTGTAGATGATGAAAATCGGGTTCAGTTTGTTAATCAGACTGCCTTAAAAACACTTGGTGTTGTGCAAAATAATATTATTGGGAAACCTATCCGTTTCAGACCATTAACATTTGAGAGTAATTTTACCCATGGACATATGCAGCATATTGTTTCATGGGACGATAAAAGTGAATTAATCATTGGTCAATTGCATAACATTCAGGGCCGACAATTATTTTTAATGGCGTTTCACCAATCGCATACCAGTTTTTCTGTAGCAAATGCACCTGATGAACCGCATATTGAACAATTGGTTGGCGAGTGCCGTGTTATGCGGCAATTAAAACGACTCATTAGCCGTATTGCACCCAGCCCATCCAGCGTTATGGTGGTTGGTGAAAGCGGCACGGGTAAAGAAGTCGTCGCCCGTGCAATCCATAAGTTGAGCGGAAGACGGAATAAACCCTTTATTGCTATCAACTGTGCCGCGATTCCGGAGCAGCTTCTGGAGAGCGAACTGTTCGGTTATGTTAAAGGTGCATTTACTGGCGCTTCTGCCAACGGTAAAACAGGGTTGATTCAGGCGGCGAATACGGGCACGCTGTTTCTCGATGAAATAGGTGATATGCCATTAATGTTGCAGGCTAAATTACTGCGCGCTATTGAGGCACGTGAAATTCTGCCGATTGGTGCCAGTAGCCCAATACAAGTCGACATTCGCATCATTTCTGCAACTAATCAGAATTTGGCCCAGTTCATTGCCGAAGGTAAATTCCGCGAAGATCTCTTCTACCGACTTAATGTTATCCCGATAACTCTGCCACCGCTGCGTGAACGTCAGGAAGATATTGAACTATTGGTGCATTACTTTTTACATCTGCATACCCGTCGTCTGGGATCGGTTTATCCTGGCATTGCTCCCGATGTCGTCGAAATATTGCGTAAGCATCGTTGGCCCGGAAACCTGCGCGAGTTAAGCAATTTGATGGAATATCTGGTTAACGTGGTTCCTTCAGGTGAAGTTATCGACAGCACGCTATTGCCGCCAAATCTGCTGAATAATGGCACAACGGAGCAAAGTGATGTAACAGAGGTCAGTGAGGCGCACCTGTCACTCGATGATGCGGGCGGCACGGCGCTGGAGGAGATGGAAAAGCAAATGATCCGCGAGGCGCTTTCACGTCATAACAGCAAGAAGCAAGTTGCTGATGAACTGGGCATCGGCATTGCTACGCTCTATCGCAAGATTAAGAAATATGAGTTGTTAAACACATAACCTCAGTGAATCCGGCCTGAATTCAGGCCGGATATCCTTTTACTTCGTTTTCTCGCAATCCAGAACTGTATTTACAATCATCTGATACCCCGTGCAGCGACAAAGATTTCCCGCCAGTCCGCGACGAATTTCCGTAATGGTTAATGGCTTCTCGCGTGGTTTCGCCAGCATTGCCGTGGTAGCCATAATCAGGCCAGGCGTACAAAACCCGCACTGCACTGCGCCGGATTTCGCATAAGCCTGCTGAACATGAGAAAGTTTTCCGCCTTTCGCTTCACCTTCCAGCGTGCGGATCTCTTTTCCTTCAGCCCAGGCGGCAAGGTATAAGCAACTGTCTATTGCTGTGCCGTCGACCAACACCGTACAGGCACCACATTCACCCACGCAGCACCCTTGTTTGACACTTAGCAGTCCTTGTTCGCGGAGTAATTCCGAGAGCGGCGTGCCTGGTGCGGCGTGAAGCTGAAAAGGCATCCCGTTAATGGTGCATTCGATGGTAATTGTTTCGCTGTGATTCATTGCAATTTTCCCCCCGCCGCGGCGACGGCTTCGCTAATCACTTTTTTGGTCATCGTCTGGATGAGATGCAGACGAAACTCTTTACTGGCCCGCCATGAAGAACGCGGGGCGACATCTTGCAGGACAGATTCGCTGATAGCTTCCAGCGTTTGCAGGTTTAATGGCGCATTTTGTGCAGTCTGTTCGGCATGTTGGCAGCGAATCGGCGTTGGCGCGGCAACACCAAATGCCAGGCGTAATTCGCTGAAATTGCCGTTATCCAGTCGGCAATGTGCGGCGCAGCCAATCGTTGAAATATCCATTGCGTCGCGCATGGCATATTTAAAATGCGCGCTGCCCGCGTGTTCTTTCGGCTGTGGCGGAAAATGAAAGGCGACGAGGATTTCGTCATGCTCAAGAGACACTTTGCCCGGCCCGGTGTGAAAGCCATTAATCGGGACGAAACGAACACCGCGCGGGGAGTGGATCTCCAGTTTCGCGTCATAAATTAGCGTTGGCGTGGCAGAATCTGCGCTGGTGGCACCGTTGCAAATATTTCCACCGTAGGTAGCGACGTTACGGATCTGCGGTCCAGCAATGGACGTGGCCGCAGCACATAACGCCGGGAGATGACGTTGAGTTATAGGATCTTCTATTAGCTGGGTAAATGTCGTTGCAGAGCCGATACGTAGCGAGCCATCTTCCGCCAGCGTAATTCCCCGCAGCTCCGCCAGATTATGAATATCAACAATATGGCGATAACGGTCATTGTGATGGTGGAGCTGAATCAGTACGTCAGTGCCACCGGCGAGCAGTTTGGCCTGCGGGTTGTCAGCCAGCAGGTTGATGGCATCGGCAAGGGTTGCTGCGCGATGGTAAGAAGCAAAATCAAACATGATGTTATCCTCAAATCAATCCTGCCAGATGGAACTCTTCATATAACCGTTTTGGCGTCAGCGGCAGTGTATTGATTGCAACACCGGTAGCCATCTTCACCGCGTTACGAATAGCAGCGGCAACAGGAATTATTGGTGGCTCACCCAGTGACTTATGTCCGTATGCGGATTGCGGCTCATTGATTTCGACGAACGCGCTTTCCAGTTGTGGCAGATCCGGCATGGTCGGCATTTTGTAATCCAGCAGATTGGGGTTACGGACCACGCCGCTTTTAGCATCGATGATCATCTCTTCAAATAGCGCCCAGCCAATGCCCATTCCCATTCCGCCGTGTACCTGACCTTCTGCCAGCAGTGGATTAAGAATATGCCCTGAATCATGAACGTTGAGGATGCGGTTGATGGTGACTTTGCACAGCGCAATATCGACCGTCAGATCAACAAAGGTACAGCCAAACGCCGGTGGGTTAGTGGTGGTTTTGATGGAGCTTTCAGCAGAGAGCTGCCCGCCGCGTTCAGGGTGGTAGAAAGCGTCCATCGCCAAATCTTTTAACGACATTAACGGCTCTTCCGGTCGTTCAACCAGCACGATATGGCCTTTTATCAGGGTCAGATTCATCGCTGACTGATGTAGCATGACTGCGGCGTGAGCGATGATTTTCTCTTTTAATAATAGTGCCGCACTGCGCAGCGCAGGCGCGGCAACATAGCTCTGGCGTGAGGCAAATGCGCCGGGATCGAACGGCGTAACGTCGGTATCTTGAGTTGAAATAACGCGAACGTCGCTGACCGGAACCCCCACGGTTTCTGCCACCATTTGCGAGAAGACGGTGTCGGCACCCTGACCGATTTCCGTCGCGCCGCTTTGCACGTTGATGGTTCCATCCTGATTCATCAGAAGGCGCGCGCCTGCTATTTCTACGCCGACAGGCCAGGTGTTAGAGGTGTAGCTAAAACAGGCGACGCCAACGCCGCGGCGCAAATTGCCTTGCTGGTTCTGGCATTCTGCACGGCGTTTTTCCCATTCAAAGATTTTCCGGCCTTTTTCAAGACACTCCGGCAACCCTGCGCTGTAAATACGTTTGCCCGTGAGCGGATTAGCATCTCCTTCGCGGGCGGCGTTGCGTAAACGAATTTCAACAGGATCAATACCTAACGCTGTCGCGGCGTCATCAAGCATAGACTCAACGGCAAATACGACTTGTGGCGCGCCATAACCACGCATCGCACCAGCCGAGGGGAGGTTGGTATAGCAGGTCTTTGAACTGTAAGCGTAGGCACAACGAGGATAAAGGTAAGCGACTTTATTCCCCCCCGCAGAAGCGATGGAGTGCCCGTGAGATGCATAAGCGCCGGTGTTAGACAGAACATCCAGACTATAACCTTTCAATGTTCCGTCGCGGTTCACGCCCATTTGCCCGTCAATGGTAAAAGCGTGGCGGGTACGGGTTGCGAGGAAACACTCTTCACGGCTAAGGGAAACTTTCACCGGAATGCCGCCAAGCTTGCTGGTCAGGAATGCCGCCATTGGCTCTTCCAGTACATCCTGTTTATTACCAAAACCGCCACCGACAAATGGTTTGATGACTCGTACGCATGACCAGGGAATATCCAGCGCCTGACCAACCACGCGGCGAACAATGTGCGGGATCTGGGTGCTGGAAACGATGGTAATTCGCGAGTCATCCTCCATCCACGCCAGCGATGTTACGCTTTCCATGTGACAATGTTGAATAACGGGGGTCTGATAGTGCCCCTGTACCTGGTAGTCGGCGGCATCGATTGTTTGTTGGACATTACCCGTCGACATCGTGCTTTGTTTCAGTAAATTGCCACCGTTATGGATTGGTGCAGCGTCTTCTGCCAGCGCCGCTTCTGGCGTGGTGATAACGGGTAATTCTTGCCACTCAATGCTGACCAATTGCGCCGCTTTTTCTGCCGTGAGTTCATCGCGGGCCACGACGATGGCAACGGCGTCACCATGATGACGAACATGGCGAGTTAGCAGTGCGCGATCGGCGGTATCGCGCTTGTTTTCGTCAAGTGTCCAGGCATGCCCAGCTGTAGCGAATGGAATATCAGGCACATCTTCCCAGGTAAAAATCGCCAGTACGCCCGGCAAACTTCTGGCTTGTTCATCATTAATACTTACGGCATAACCATGTGCGATAGGGCTACGTACATATTTCGCATAACACATGCCCGCCATAACATAATCGTCAGTATATCGTGCCCGCCCGGTGACCTTAGCAATGGCATCGACGCGCATGCATGATTCACCCGTAGCGGTTGCTTCCCGCGCTTCCATAGAAATCCCCTCGATTTGAACATTTGGTTCTTATGGCAAAGATTTAGTCTAAGCAGGCAAGATTTACGCCAGAAACGACGATAAGCGTTAGGGGAGGTAGGAAGTGTGATGACGTTAAAAAAACACAGATATGATACGAAACAGGACTCTGAATAGGGGCAGTGATACGTATCAATATGAGTGGCGATAAAATCAATGTGATAAATTGGGATTATTACGCATCAGGATGGGAAATAGGGTAAAAAGTCAGGAAGTTCGATACCTCTACAGCGAATATTTTGCTGATGATACTTCCCTTTGCCAAATGAAATTAACCTCTTTCTCTATTACCACGTTTTTCCAGAAGCAAGAGATTGGGTATCAAGAGGCTGGCTGCTATGATAAGGCGTCTTGTTTTTTAAGCGAGGAAAGATTTTGAGTGCGGGACGCCTGAATAAAAAATCTCTGGGTATCGTGATGTTGTTATCGGTTGGACTGCTTTTGGCGGGCTGTTCGGGTAGCAAATCATCCGATACAGGAACGTATTCCGGCTCCGTTTACACCGTGAAACGGGGGGATACGCTATATCGTATTTCGCGCACCACGGGAACCAGCGTAAAAGAACTGGCGCGACTGAACGGCATTTCCCCCCCTTACACCATTGAAGTTGGTCAGAAACTAAAACTGGGTGGGGCGAAAAGTAGCAGTATTACACGTAAATCAACCGCCAAATCAACGACCAAAACCGCATCGGTTACACCGTCATCAGCGGTACCGAAATCATCCTGGCCGCCAGTAGGGCAACGTTGTTGGTTATGGCCAACGACAGGGAAAGTTATCATGCCGTATTCGACAGCAGATGGCGGCAATAAAGGGATTGATATCTCAGCTCCACGGGGTACACCTATTTACGCCGCGGGTGCAGGAAAGGTGGTGTATGTGGGCAACCAGCTGCGTGGCTACGGTAATCTCATCATGATTAAACACAGTGAAGATTACATTACGGCTTACGCCCATAATGACACGATGCTGGTAAATAATGGGCAAAGCGTGAAGGTTGGGCAAAAAATCGCCACTATGGGGAGCACGGATGCGGCATCTGTTCGCCTGCATTTCCAGATTCGTTACCGTGCAACGGCAATTGATCCGCTACGTTACTTGCCGCCTCAGGGCAGCAAGCCAAAATGCTGATGGCGAATTAATCAGCAGTCAGCAGCGTGGCACTTGCTAAGGAGAGCGTAAGGTTTATAATGCCTTACGCATCTCGAAGCGGGCGTAGTTCAATGGTAGAACGAGAGCTTCCCAAGCTCTATACGAGGGTTCGATTCCCTTCGCCCGCTCCAGAATCTCCCCAGGTGGAGAAGATTAAAAAAGTCTTCTCTGTCAGCAACTTAAACAGTTACCTATTTAATTTGCTTAGGAGTTCTACCATTGTGATCCGCCCTTAGTAACTGTCACGTTAAGTTACACGGTGAGATGACAGTATAACCTAACGTTGGCGGCAGTTGCACCTCTCACACCGCGATAGCACAACGTGAAGATAAAGCCCATCCTGGCATTGTAATGTCATCGACAGATTGAACACACGCATTTAAGCCCGATGTGCGGCCTTGTGGCTGCGTAAACAGGTTTATGGTGATATTGGTCCTTGCAAACCATATGCAAGCTCTATCAGCGTTTCAGCCACGCTCCCAACGGGTACACGGTTATCCTGATAAGGTGTGATCTTTCTGACAATCTGATGAAGTCGCTACGCTCCCGCTTGTTGCTGTATCACCAACGGGGCTTTATGGTTTCTATTGTCTATAATAATCTCACAATTCCCCTGCATGAGGTTGATATGACTGTTAGCTACAAGATTACTTATGAGCTTAGAGACGGTGATCAAATTAGAATGGAAGAGGTTTTATTCCATTCAGAGCATGAACCAACAAAAGATGAAATTCATGATGCAGTAAGAAAAGATACTGTGAGATTTAATTCTCCATCTAATGGAGTAACGGCTGTTTCAGGGTTTAAAGTGATTTCGGTTGTCCCTGTTCCATGAATGGTTATAGAAGGGGCTGGAAGCCCCTAATTATTACTTCTTAATATCGCCAGTGCATTGATATTCGATAGTCACAAGTGTTTGCATACAACCAGATGAAGAAGGTTGTGAACATTGAGAAGTGAATCCACCAAAAGGCTCGGCTCCTGAATATCCCCAAGCGGCACAACGCGCTTTGGCTGCATTCATGCCTTGTTGTGGATCTACAACAGGACTTTCAAACATACCGTAAGAATAACTCATCCTAACTGTGCCGTCTGATTTGCTTCCACCAGTTGGAACGAGTTGTTTTTTTGTTGCACATCCAGAAATAATCAATGTTGAAGCAAGTAACAGCATTAAACTTTTGCGCATGTAAATAATCCCAAGAGATAATGGTTATGTATTGATTTAAAGCGTTTTTAGATTAATGCATTAACTTAGCAAAATTAAGTCTTTTCTGATTGTTTGCAGAGTAAAAATGAGTTGCTTTCGAAATTATTTCGGATGTTTATTGTATTACGGTTTTTCAAACCGTCTAACTATTGTCGCTATTGAATGGGCAATAATAGCAAGAGGATTCATTTCGTCATTGGAGGCAACAAAAAGTCGGTAACTGATAGCTACAACGAATGAAGCAATAACGAGAAAGCGGATAGTGCTAAGATGTTTTGAAGATAAATGCATAACGCCCCCTAAATGAATGTGAGGGGGATTAAATCATGCAAATTTGTTGTGTGCAATACTGGTAATTTATCCTAATAGTCTACTATTCACCTCAATCTACGTCAACCAATATTTGATGTAGATTTGATTTTCTTTTAAAAACAATATTTTGCAATTTGTTGGGTTTTGGGGTTAGGTTGTTTTTTGGACGTTTCCATCAAGTGTAAAGATACGTTTAGCCTTCATAGTGAGTTCAGTTACTGTCTTTTTCTCTGAAATCGGCGCATACGTGATCATCGCTTAACGAGAAGATCAGCGCCGTCAGGTCCATGCAGCGACAATTCTGAAATATCAGGAGGCATTACGCTTCCTGCTCTTTCTTGATACGTTGCACCGTCTGTGTGCTGACACTGAAATCTTTTGCTACGCTCCGAATTGATCCACCATTCGCGAGAGCGGCAACAATTCCCGCTCGATCAATTGCTTTTCCATTACCACGTTTTGCTATACGCCCAGCGGCCTTAGCTGCCGCGATCCCTTCACGTTGACGCTCAAGCATCATTTCACGCTCCATTTGTGCCACTGCTGCAAGCACTGTGAGCATCATATTCCCTGCGGGAGAGTTCTTCCCTGTCTTAAAGTCTTCTTTATGGAAATGCACAGACACGCCGCGCTCTGTTAATTGCTCAACCGTTGCCAGTAGGTCGGCTGTATTACGGCAAAGTCGATCAATGCTGTGAACATGCAAAACATCACCTTCCCGCACATAGTTCATCATTGCCTCAAACTGTGGGCGCTGGGTATTCTTGCCTGACGCTTTATCTTCAAAGACTTTATCAAGAGTTACTCCAGCTAATTGACGGTCTGTGTTTTGTTGGACAGTCGATACCCTAATGTATCCAATATTAGCCATTTTCATTTTCCTTCTGTGTTGATTTGTGTGTAGTGATTATTGATCGTGTTGATTAGGTGTGTAAAGGACTTTTTTCACTACGAAATTCGAAGGTTTTTAGTGTGGTGATTTAGCCTGCTTTATCACTACACGTCTTGCATGAGAAGCATGTAGTTACGTTTTGGTAAAATTAGCAAGCTATTAAATAGTGTGTTTATTTTGAAAAAATAATTTTTTGTTGCATTAAAGAAAACTTGTTCGACAAATAATAGATTGATTTTTAATCAACAATTTCTGATAGTGCTCTGTAAGCCGCATTACACAAGGCTTTGCGAAAGTGATGTAAAAGTGAAGAAAGTAAGAATTGCACTTTTAGCTACTTTTCATTGAATTTTTTAGTATGGAATTACACAGGGATTAATCATCAATTACATTGAATTTAAGCCTGTTTTAGATGTTTAATTTTTGGTAGCAAGAAACACTTTTAGAAGATCATTGCACAGATGTTATGTGATAAATGGATGTAACGATATTACACATCGGTAATAACGGTAGGTCACTGTGAACTACCCCCCACAGAATTCTGTTATCCTTAACTCTTAAAGAAATATGCACCCTAACAGAAAACTGTTACCCCAACCCTAACAGAATTATGTTAGACACCCCCACAGAAAACTGTTAGCCACCCCCACAGAATTTTGTTACCTATTAGATCAACTATCAAACTACAATTAAATTATCTTTTATAAATTCTTTTATCTTTAAAGAATAATTAAGGTATACCCGTTAGGGGAGTCTTCGACTATCCCTTAATCTATTGGCATTCGCCAGAACCTTGCACAAGTTAATTGTTGTTAGTCGTTAGACTGCTTGTCATAACACATAGTTTTTGTTTGTTGATGTTAGTTAGTAGATATATGTTCGCTAATGCCGCTCACAACGAATATGTAATCTACTATGTGCAAATAGCCTACGGCTTGCGTAAGGCTAAATAGTCTTGCGCTGTGCGCATAACGATAATTAACTAACTACCATCTAACGATCATCAATCTATTTAAGAGAAAATCTATTGTGCAATACTCTGACGAGTGCAATAACCTTGTGTGCTACGCGTTAGCGATGTTAGCACACAGACAACAACCAACAACAAACAAAAAAGAAAGAATGGTTTTAGTAGTTGAAGGTTAAATAAGTTTCTACCGCTTAAATCAAGCCGTAGGCGAGCTAAACGTATATAAGGTAGGGAAACACTTAGCGGTAATAGATTAGCTCGTTATAGAGCTTCTGAGAGCTTTGCAGGTATTTTATAAGGTGTTTGAAATCAGAGTTTATCTATCATCATCTTTCCATCATCTAACAAATACAAAATAAGCCCCTTAAACAAGCCTCTGACGAGCTAAACAGCCATTAGATAAGGGAATGTATTGCTTTTATCAAAATCTCGTTAGAACGCGTTTTAGAGCGTTTTAGACAATAATGAAGAATAGCACTACACAGAAGAGCACGAATAGCTAAGAAAAAATGTAAGTGCATGAAAAAGATCAGATTTTTTGTGAAAAGGTATTGACAAACGTCTCTTTCTGTGCAATAATAGGAATTAGAGGGGACAGGAATAGATTCTTATCCTCTAAATAATTAAACCAATGCACCGCACTTTGAATCCCAAGAGGCTTGCAAGGTGTTTTTTCTTTTAACCAAATAGAATAAGGAGGCTAATTAATGAAGTATTTTACTTCACAGGATGTAATTGAAGCCTGGAAACGTGGTGAGATCAACCGCTTTAAAGTAAGGATGTATAGAAACACCGCTCGCCGTTGTGGCTACCCAGAGCGTGAAAAATGCTTTGACGACGCACTAAAAATTATTGATGAACTGCGTAAGGCAGAAGCAGAGAAAGAATAATAACAGGAGAAGGAGAAAACTATGAGCGAAACTACAGAAAAGAAAAGACAACCACGCACTTGCTTTCATATTCCTGATGAAGTATTTCAGGTGTTGTTTAAAGAAGCCAGAAGTAAACGTATCACTGTTACAGATTACATTCTTGATATGTTGAAAAGAGAGGCTGAAACACTCTCAAACAAAAGCAAGTGATTTTTATCACCATAGTAGCGCCGTAGAGCGTGATTACATCAAGGAGATTTTTAATGATTAATGAAGAACAATTTGTAAAAGTTCCTATGTGGATTCTAAAAATAAGCCAAGTAAACGGGCATAAATTTACAGATAGTGCTAAAAACCTTTACTGCTATTTGAGAGGGTTTGATCGTGCATTTCCCTCTTACGCTAAGATAGGCGATGTTTTTGGCATAACACCAAGAGCAGCAGAAGAAAGGGTTAAGAAATTGCTCGAAATGGGATTAATTATAAAAGATGCACGACCAGGAAGCTCTAACCTTTATCGAGTGCTTGATATTCCAAAAGGAGAATCATCACTACCTGATCCTTCTGAGAAAGAAGACGAATCTAATGGAATATTGAATGTTTCCGAAATCATCATTGAAGAAGAAACACAGGAATCAGAGTTCCCTGAGCGGCCCGAAATTTTTACTTGGCTTCTTTCCCTTGATAAGAAGAAACCACCACACGAAGAAACAGAAGATTTTGTAAAACGAGCATTAGATTCAAAGAATATCTATCTTTGTGAAAATGATTTTGACTCTTTGATAATTGATCTCAAAAGTGAGAGCACAATATATGATTCACTACCCTTCTAAGGAGAATAAATGACTTATAACATCACTATAGGAAACAAAACTATTGAAATAACTGAAAGCGGATACAACATTTTAAAATCTATTTTGGACATAGAGTTCTCACCCCCGACAGTGGTTAGCTTTTAGGGTTTAGCTCCTATCATCATTTTTTGGGATTTAACGCTTTCAATAATTGTGTAGGTGGTGCATCGGAAGTCGATCTGATGGCTCATTTAGAAGATACATTAGCTTCTAACAAACGTTCTAACTAATAAAATGATGGGTGTATGTATAAGCGCCCAATGAAAATATTCGAAAAAGGAAAAATAATGATTGGCTATATTCAAGAAACACAATTATTTCAGATGATCCTGTCTGATGCAAAAAACTATGCTGAGTTAATTCGGCTGGCAAAAGAAACAGAAGACTACGAAGCATTAGAGCGTTACCGTGATGAAGTGCTGACGCTCAAGACACCTTTTAACATCGTATTGAATATGATTAATGATGCATTACAAGGAGAATACGCATAATGGAAGAAGATATTAGCAATGCAATGGAACAACTTTTAGATCTGACTATCTCACTACAAACAAGAATAAATCAAGCCTATTCAGATTTATGCGATTACACGCTCTCACAATGCGTTATTAGCTTAATGAAGGTGAATGTAAGCCTTGACGATTTTATCTCTCTGGGGAGCGATTTAGAGCTATCAGAGGACGATGCAAAACAGTGTAATCAAATCATCACAGACATCGCCACCACGTTAAAGGCTGCAAGTGAAGAGATTCAGCAATTAGTAGATGATTTAGCAAAAAGTGCTATTTTCTCTAAATGATAATGAAAATTATTTGCATTTATAATGATTTTGTTATATAATAATTTTAGGGGTAGATAAAAAGGTTTTGACTGGTGTTAATCCTTCTACTGTCATAAATCCCTGCATATGGAAGGTGATAGCCTCAAAGGTTGAGTGGCATTAACCTCTAACAAATATTACCTTCCATCTCTCAAGAAGTTTTAGAATAATCATAACTCCCTCTTTGATTGTTGATTGTTTCTACGTTGTGTTGATGAATGTTGTTAGGCATTGTGCTTAATTTTGATAAAAGCGGGTAGGTGTTATCTCCTTGCCCTTCCCGCTCTTATTTTTCATCTATGCTTATCCTAAAGCTCCTTATTTTGTCCGAAAACATTAAAGAGCCTTACACTGATAGTTATATTTTATAACTATTTACTAACATCATTAAACTCTTATTTAATGACGGAAGTTAGTAACAGAATAATCTATTAAGTTGTTGTCAAAAACAATCATCTGCATAGCGTTAGCCGCAAGCAGAGAGAGTTTAGCTAAGAATTGTGCAATAACCTTTGGAAATATTGATAGCAAAACGGGTTTTATAGACTGCAAATCTATAATCTTTGGTTGTAAAAACGCTTTTTCTGAAACGGTAGATTATTGTTGGTGTAGTTAATCCTATTAAAATTTAATCTGTGAGTAGATGAGAATTGGAATAGTGATTCCTTAAAGCCTTACTTTGTTGCATCCACAGCAAAAACAGGCAGCGGTTAGCCACCGCATCCAGAATATCAGATCTTAGTGATTCCAGGGGCAACTCCTAAGAGCCTTCCTTCTAAGATCTGATATTCATCCTTTAAGCATATCATCAAGTATATTTAAAAAGTGTATTTGCTGATATGTTTAATCCTCTTATAGTTTAACTTATCAATTATGTAATTGCCCGCACGTTAAAGCCCCTTTGCTGGTCAGAATTAACCTCTTACGGCATTGGGGCTTTTTATTTGTCTGGCACTAACAGGAACGTTATTTATGAAACAAGAAATGATTATCAGCAAAGACGGGGAAACGATGATTGTTAGTGATGAAAACCTCATTAAGGTTGCCGCACTGTTGGGAGTTACTCCCGAAAGTCTTCGTTCTACCACTGCCCAATTATTTAAATCGGCTGATGCGGTTAGTCTTGCTGATGCCCTTAAATCTAAAATTAAACAACTGAAAGGAAAATAATCTTATGGCTAACCCATATGGAAAATTAAAAGCAGTGAATGCGGATAATTCCCGTTCACGCTGTAAGGTAGTAGCTTACGCTGCTGATCCAGTGCTGCAAGATCGCCTCGTCAAACTGGCTTCACCTCTCACTGACGATCTTATTGTCGGGGCTTTGCTGAAAGCCGATGGCACCAAAGCAACAACTGCATCTGATATTGCTCACGTAGTAGTTGAACCGGCTTATGAAGGACAGGAAAGCGTAGTGGTTGCACATCCTACTTTCGTTATTCTGGCTGAAGATGGGATTGAATTTAACAGCATGGAAAAGGCAAGTGTTATTGCAAAACTGCAATCTCTCGGCTTTGTAATTGCTGGTTATGAAGAACTTGCGATCCCTACGACTTAACAAGGAAAATAATAATGAATGATTTATCAACATATTTTGGCGTTAATACTGCGGTAGTAACTCCTTTTGCTTATGAGAATGCACTTAATACCCTGATTACTAATCTCGATCTGTTCGATGTGCAATATCATACAGAAAACAGCATTCTTCTTACCGACCTGATCGATCAGTTTGTGCAGGTAGCTGGGGAAACCTCGCCTTACGCTCAAAGCGACTGGAACGCCTCTAAACGTCAGGAATGGTCAAACAAACTTTTCCAGATGAAACACGTCGGCAGTATTAACGCTGTTACTTCTCGTGACCTGGAACAATACAGCCGCCAATATCCAAACCGTTCTGATGCTATGCTGGTAGCGGTTAATGATTTCTCTGAGGCTCATTACCGTTCACACGCAAACCGTGTTGAAGTGGATCTGATTACCGCGCTGCTGGGACTGAAAGTTGAATCTGAATATGCCGGACAAGGTGATCTCGACTTCCTCGACGGTCAGGCTAAAACCACGGTACCCGCTATCGACTTTGCATCGACTACTGTTAACCCGTTCCTTGCTATTCGTAAAGCGGTGCGCTTACAGAGTGAAAAGCTGGGGTCTGGTCTTGCTGCAAAGCGAACTGGTGTAATTATCTTTGCTGCTGGCGCTGCTGCTGATGGTTTGTCATCTAACCCGCTGATCAGTGACATGGTGAAATATGCAGGTGATGCGAGTGCTACGGCCCTGTTTACCCGTATGGTTGATTCTAACCCAGCCTATGACTCTTTCCAGATTGGTGGGATCACTGTTATTGATGTGTCAATGTTTCCTGAGATTGTTGCTCACATCGGAGAGAACGGTTTCGCAATTGTTCCGGTAATGGATAAAGCGGCACAGTGTTACCAGCTTCATAGCGGCGTTGGTGTGCGTCATGCTGAGTTAGGTCAAGATGCCGTGTTACATCACCAATATCTAATCAAGGATGAATTCCAATTCCCATCTGTGGTTACTGAGACATCTTATCTGCCAGTAAACAACATTCCGCAAGCTATCATCTTCGGATCTGCTGCGTAATAAAGCATTAATAGACGATTCCCATCGTCTGGAAAATAAGGGTAAAGGGATTAACTAACCTGTAGGCGCAAATACAGTAACGAATCTCTTTGCCTTTTTTGTTTTTCTACTGTCTACAAACCCAAATAAAAATATATATGTGAGAGAAAACCAATGAACACAGAAAATTCACAGGCATTAATTCTTAAGTCTGTAAAAGAATTGGCAGCTATTAGCGATGACTCAATAATCAATGTCAGTGCCTTATGCAGAATGCTTTCAATTGATGCAAATAATGTGCGGCAGCGTGTGTTTCAGACGGGCTGCAGCACTTTTGAAGCAATTACATACTACTGTTCTAAAAAACAATAACAAACAACAATCATAATACAGGGAAACAATTAGCATGTTAGAAATTAGCGCCTCACGAATTAGTAATGTTGTGACATTTACCACTGATTTCAAGAGCTTACAGAAAGCTAAGAATGAAGTGGATAAGCTACAAAAGAAGATGCAGGGGATCAAACCTGTGCAAGTGGCGGCAGCACGTCAGAAAGATTTACAGAGGCTGGGAAAAGAGATTCAGCGCCAGCATGATCAGCATGTTAAGCGGGCTGTTAAATCTGAGACACAGGCATCTAAAGCCAGCACTAAACAGAAGCTACAGGAAGCTAAAAACCTCGCTAAAGCACAGGCTAAACAAGCCTCAATTGCTGAAAAGGCAGAGATCAAGCGCCTTGCATCATATCGCCAGTTACAAGGCATCAAGAACAATTCCCGCTATGGCGAAGGGATGGATATTAAGAAATATCACGATGCTCTACGTTACATTAAGGAACAAACCCGCCTCTATGAATCCGGCGCTATATCGCAAGCGAAGATGAATGCCCTGATCCGTGACCGCATCACATTAGAAAGACGAGCCGCAGCCGCTGCTACGCGTCGTAATGCTGCCGCTGGGGGGGTATATCCAGTTACTTCTAAGAAGCTCCACAAAGAAGGTGTTAGCGGCGGTGGCGCGTTAATGATGGGCGGTGTTGGTGGCATTATCGGCGGCGCTGCCGTTGGCTTAGGAAGTATGGCTGTATCCGCTGGAATGGAAAAAGCCCGTGAACGTATGGAATTGCAGAAGATGAGCGATCTGGTAGGTGCCGATAGCAATCAGGTGGCTGCAATGGTTAATTGGGGGAGGGCAAACGGTGTATCAAGTGCAAGCGCGGACAAGACCACTGATAATATCAAAGACTTAAACGAACGCATTGGTCATCAAAGCCGAACTGCTGAATGGGATAGTAAGAAAAAAGAGTGGCGAGGCGGGGAAGGATCATTAAATGATATTCAGAATGCCTTTGCATGGAACAAAGATAAGATAGCTTCCTACCAGGGGCGACCGCTGCAACTCCTACAAGACGTGGTGAGAGAAGGTGAACGCCGAGGAATGACTAAAGAAGCCATCATATCCCTGATCGAACCATTAGCAGACGATGCCAGCCATTATCTCAAGATGTTTTCCCGTGATGGGGAAGAGTTCCGTAAAACGATGGTTGATATGAAAAACAACGGGCAGCTACTGACAGAAGCACAGAAAGAGCAATATCGCGCAGCTAACAAGACAGCTACAGCCTTTGACCGTCTGACAGATGGACTATCGAATCAGGCTATTTTGGGCTTCTTTGATGGCATAGCCAACATGCCAGCACTCAAACCGGAAGAAAGCAAAGCCTTACAGAATGCAGCTTATGGTGTTGGTGCATCGTTCGGGGATTTGGCTAAACAAGGCGCTGTATTACTGACCTCTATGACTTCTTACGGGAATCAAATCACAAGCTGGATTAATAAACATCTTAGCCGTGGTGAGAATGATAACCGACCTGAGACACAAAAGGTTATGGACGCTGTTACAGATGGGGAATGGTCGCCATCAACGATTATCAATGAAGGTATTCGTTATGCAACTGGACTCGATACGAGAGATGTAGGGCGTATTGTGCGCGGTGAGGAAACACAGTCCGGCGTTCCAGGGTGGTGGACTGATTTAATTAATGGCAATGCTAACAGCTACGGATCAACCCTTGTTGCACGTAAAGTAGAAGCCTATCAGCCGACTGTAAGCCTACAACGTCAATACGCAACTCCTGTTAACGTGAATGCACAGGTTACGGTGCCGAGTGATATGATCTCTGTTAACGTCATCCCTAACGGTCCCGGCTTTCAGGATTTAATCCGCACTGAGATCAGAGCGAACAACAATCAGTTTAGTTCGAATCTGATTCTTAGCACGTTGTCAGGACAGAGTAGCGTTAACTAAGTTTAACGATAACTAATAATAAAGCGGGGGCAATATTTATTGCTTTCCGCTCATTACACAAGGATTAATATAAATGGCTATCAAAGAAAGTCAGATCAACAGCACATCTAACATTAATACATCTAACAGCAAGGTTAAATCTGATAACGGATTTGCCATTATATGTAGCAACCTGAATAACGAAAATGCATCAACGATAGCCAGTTATAAAGCTATTACTTTTGACGCTGTTCCGGCAACTAAGGTTTCACGTTCTGCCGATGTTACATCGTATCCTGTGCAGGATGGTAATGATGTATCTGATAATGTCAGGATCAAGAATAATAAACTTATGCTTTCAGGCATTATTACAGAAACACCATTAGCATTACGTGGTGATATGCTATCAAGTGCAGGGGTGAACGGTAACAGGTGTTCACAGGCTATTGCTTATCTTGATGAAATAATGAATGCCAGACAGCCTATTATTGTAAGCACAGAGCATAAGACGTTTGATAATATGATTCTGACAGGCATTGACTACGAATATAAAACAGAATCAGCTTTACAGTTCGATTTGCAGTTCGAACAAATCCGCCTGGTGAGCTATGCAACCACTAATGCTATTGCTGTAAAGACCGCATCACCTAAGAGCACAGGCGGACAGGTAAAAAGCCAAGTGCCAACCAATGCAGGAACAGCCAGCACCACTAAAGACACCCTTCCGACGTATGACGGAGAAGTGAAATAGGACAAGGCGCAATGAAGCGCCTATGATTTTTTACGCCTTAAAATCAATATTTAATTCATATTTTACTAATTCTACATATTCAGCTAATTCTGGAATGCTTGCCCCTTGTGAGTAGGTGCGAAAGGCTTCTGTTTTAGCTCTCTGCTCTGTATGTCCGGTAATGGCTCCGATCCGCTGTTCAGGCACTCCGGCACGATCAAGACAAGTGATAAACATCCCGCGCAAGCTGTGAAAGCATTGTCTATCTGTAGCGATTGGCAAGACGCTACGACGTAAACGTGAGAATGCTTGAGAATAGAACGGGCCTTTCTTGCCGTCGATTCTTTTTACTTTGTTCGAGTGAGGGAACAAATATTCACCATAATTATGATTTAAATATTCATCGACAATAATCGATAGTCTTGAATGTATCGGAACGTGTCTGATCCCTGCTTTAGTCTTACTCTTGCTGATATAAAAACAGCGTATTCCTTCCACAGTTACAACCTCTGACTTTTTCAGGCTTGCCAGTTCGTCTAATCTGCATCCTGAAAACAAGCCCATTAAAATAATATTTCTGATCTCCGGCTCCGCTGCATCAAGTAGCTTTTGCATTTGTTCTGGTGTAAACGGTTGATAACTCTCGATTGTGCGACGTGCTTCGAGGTTATGACCGTGAAAAGGGTTACTGTCTGGTATTCCGTCATAACGGCGTTTAGCAAATTCATAGAGCGATCCTAAGCATGTAAGCCAGTTTTGACGAGATTGATCGGCTGCTCCTCGTTGCTTCTGGTCATCTAAGAATACTGTTACAAGCCGTCTGCCTATTTTCTCAATATGAATATCATCTTTCTGAATGCTTTGTAAAAATAGCTCAACGGCCCTTGCTGATTTCTGTAGTGTTGAGTATGAACGACGCTCTCTGTAGCATTCGGCGTATTCGTCACGTATTAAGCATAGGGAAGGCGATGCATAACCGCGTTTTACGGCTCTTTGCGTGTTTTTATTGGCCCTTGCCTCTGAATGTAAGGATTCAATAGCTTTTTGTAACCTCCTTTCGGGGTTATCAGGATTATGTTTCCGCTTTAGTTCCTCCCATTCTAATAACAGATGGTTTCTGAATCTTCTCGCCTCATTCAGATCTCGTGTAGATGTGCTTTTTCTCCACAACTTGTAAGGGTAAAGATGGCGTAAGTATTTAGGAACAAAAATCTGAAACATCCAGATCCCATCTTTTCTCTTAAATAAGTATGCTTGGCTCTTGATCGACACGATAATGATCCTCTATTATCACGTAATCAGTTACCTATGATTGATCACAAAATCTTTATTTTACAGCAGGTTATTATGGGTTTCCTCGATTCCCTTCGCCCGCTCCAATTTATCTTCGCCGTAATACTTCCCCATTTTGTTGTAAATAAAAAGCGTTTACGCAATGCAATCCTTTTGTAACAACCCAGGTAAAACACCTTATTTTCAAGTTGTTAAATAAGTGGTTATCTACGCTTTTAACAAACGATTGATGGAATATTTTATGAAAGGGAAATCTGCATTAACTCTTCTGCTCGCTGGTATATTTTCGTGCGGCACATGCCAGGCGACAGGGGCAGAAGTGACGAGTGAATCTGTATTTAACATTCTTAATTCCACGGGGGCAGCAACAGATAAAAGTTATTTATCGTTAAATCCAGATAAGTATCCTAATTATCGTCTTCTGATTCACTCAGCCAAATTACAAAATGAAATAAAGAGCCACTATACCAAAGACGAAATTCAAGGATTGCTAACATTAACAGAAAACACACGAAAGTTAACGTTGACGGAGAAACCCTGGGGAACGTTTATTCTTGCTTCTACTTTCGAAGATGACAAAACAGCGGCAGAAACCCACTATGATGCTGTCTGGTTGAGGGATAGTTTATGGGGCTATATGGCATTAGTATCAGATCAGGGAAATAGTGTAGCCGCAAAAAAGGTTCTGCTCACCCTGTGGGATTATATGTCTACGCCCGACCAGATTAAGCGGATGCAGGACGTCATTAGCAACCCAAAACGACTGGATGGAATTCCCGTGCAAATGAATGCTGTGCATATCCGATTTGACAGCAACTCCCCCGTGATGGCAGATGTGCAGGAAGAAGGCAAGCCGCAGCTGTGGAACCATAAACAAAATGATGCTTTAGGTCTTTACCTTGATCTCCTTATACAAGCAATCAACACTGGTACTATTAACGCTGAAGATTGGCAAAAAGGTGACCGATTAAAG
>UMGT01019202.1_pt1 | contig 22812 bp, 25 predicted proteins | sample 1965351 | NCBI WGS metagenome assembly UMGT01 (sample SAMEA4836080, study PRJEB28245) | human gut metagenome | biome: gut microbiome; material: fecal sample | place: Denmark | collected 2008 | reverse complement strand
AAGTTGTTTCTTCAAAAGAATCATTTCTTTGTGACAGCCAGATCAATTTACCACTTTTTTTCGCCTCTGTCAACTGTTTTTTTTCAAATAATACAAAAAATAAAAAGATGTGTTTCACTGTATTACCATTAAGGGAAACAGAACCTTTGCAACCTTTTCAATCTGCTTCTTTATAGTTTCCAAACAATTTCTAAGCAAATGACGGTTTTCTACTTTTTCCTTGCTGATATAAGAAACATTATCGGCCGCCTCATTTCATCTTTCATTCCTTTCAGATTCATCATCTCCTTTGGAGGCTTCGGTTCCACAAAATGTTCCAGCATGAATCCATTTTCCAGTAAGCTGTTTATATACGTAGTCATAGTTCTATGATATTTTGTAACCTTCTCCCCCAGAAATACTGCATTCCTTTCCCCCTCATAATAATAATTGTCCACAGGAAAATGAAGAATATTTCCATCAGCATTATAATACCAGTCCTGTGTTCCATAGGAGGTGAACACAGGATGCTCCACAGAAAAAACAAGTTCTCCTCCCTGTTTCAGCCACATGACTATACGTTTCATTAATTGTTCGTACTCTTTCACATAATGAAATGCCAAAGAACTGATCACAATGTCAAATGTTTCTGCCGGAAATTCCAAATCTTCCATTGCGCTGCATTGATATGTAATCCGGTCATCACTGTTTTTCCGCTTCGCTGTTTCCAGCATTTTATGAGAGATGTCTGTTCCCAAAACAGAACTTGCTCCCTGATCTGCCGCATACTTACAATGCCACCCATATCCACAGCCTAAATCCAGAACTTTTTTATCTTTAAAATCCGGTAGAATTTTCTGTAATTCCGTCCACTCTCCGGCTCCCTGCAGCCCTTTTTTTGAGCGTTCCATTTCACTGTATTTCATAAAAAATTTTTGTTCATCATACTTATTCTCTTTCACAATTTTGTTCCTCTCTGCCAAAAATATTATAATTCCTGTAAATGAGCCAATTTAAAAATGTTCGCAAAATTCTTCTCTATTTATTTGTAAATCCAATAAGCAGACTCAAGAACGGGCAAATACAATCAGAAACAATTACAAGGCTATTCTCTATTACAGTTTACATCTTAAAGTAAAAAGTATTCAGATATTATTTTGGCTGCCATAACAGGCTCCAAATAATTTCCAAATACTTTTACAAAGACTTGTATATTTACTTATTTTCCAAGTATTTCTTCACTTCATGCAGTGACGGCAGAATACATTCCGAAAGTCTTTCCATTTCTTCTGTAGGCTTCGCAAGATCAGGCACCATAATCGGATGCATCCCTGCTGCCTTTACCGCACGGATCCCATTATAAGAATCTTCTATTCCATAACAGTTTTCCGGCTTTACACAAAGTCTTGCGCAGGCTTCCAGATAAATGTCCGGCTCCGGTTTGCTTCTCTTTACCATATCTCCGCAAACAATCACGTCAAAGTACTGTAAAAGACCGCCTTCCGAAAGCTCCCGCTTTACTACTTCTTCCCTGGTAGACGTAGCAAGGCCCGTTTTAATACCGGAAGTCTTTAAAAACTCCAGTAGCTCACAGACTCCCTGTTTTTTCGGAAGCCTGCCATCTGCTGCCTGCTCATGAAAGAGAGCAGCCATTTCCTTTTTATAAATTTCATAAGGAAAATCCTGCCCATAATGTTTCTGAAATATTTTTACGGTTGCTTCATGGTTGGTGCCCAAGCACTGCATGCATACCTTTTCCACATCCGGTATTCCATATTTATCCGCAACCTGCTTCCATGTACGGATCACAAGGGTTTCCGAATCGAAGATCACACCGTCCATGTCAAAAATCACTGCTTCCAGTTTTATCATTTTCCTTCCCCTCAGCCTTTCATGATGTACCTGATGGCATCCTGTATCCATTCTACATAAACCAGATTCATACCTTCTGTTTTTTCCATAGAGGACTGGCATACCTTGGGAAGGATCACTGTGGTAAATCCCAGTTTTTTCGCTTCCGACACACGCTGGGCAGCCATACTGACTGCCCGGACTTCTCCGCTTAGGCCCACTTCCCCAAAAGCAAGAACTGAATCCGGAATCACAATATCTTTGCAGCTTGATACCACTGCAAGGGAAATCCCCAGATCAATAGCAGGCTCTGTCATCTTCATTCCTCCTGCGATATTTACATAGGCATCACAGGAAGCCAGATGAATCCCCACTTTTTTCTCAAGAACAGCCATAAGAAGATTCACTCTGTTAAAATCCGTTCCCACTGCCGTTCTTCTTGGAATACCAAAATTGCTCTGACACACAAGGGCTTGGATTTCCACAAGAATAGGCCTTGTTCCTTCCATGGAGCAGGCTACAATAGAACCGGAAGTGCCGTTAGGCTTTCCGTTCAGCATAAATTCCGAAGGATTTTTAACCTCCTCAAGACCGGTTCCCCGCATTTCAAATACACCGATCTCATTGGTAGAACCGAAACGGTTTTTTACAGCCCGGAGGATCCGATAAGACGCATGACGGTCACCTTCAAAATAAAGCACTGTATCTACCATATGTTCCAGAACTCTTGGACCTGCTACGTTTCCTTCTTTTGTCACATGACCTACAATAAAAATAGAAATCCCAAGTCCTTTGGCGATCTGCATCAGTATATTCGTGGATTCCCTGACCTGAGAAACACTGCCCGGCGCAGAACTGATATCCTCGTGAAACATAGTCTGAATAGAGTCAATAACCACCATGTCCGGCTTCTTTCTCTCAATTACTTCCCGGATAGTTTCCAGATTCGTCTCACAGAATATCTGCAGATTTTCATTAAATTCTCCGATCCGGTTGGCTCTGAGACGGATCTGACGCAAAGACTCCTCCCCGGAAATATAAAGCACTGAGCTTCCTGACAGAGACAGATTTCTGCATACCTGCAAAAGAAGGGTGGACTTTCCGATTCCCGGATCTCCACCCACCAGAACAAGAGACCCGGGAACGATACCGCCCCCGAGTACTCTGTCAAGCTCTCCAATCTTTGTCAGCCGTCTTTCATCCTCTGAAATCCGTATATCTTTTAGTTTTACAGGCTCCGGTCTCTGCCCCTGCGCCATAGTCCGGCTGCCGGAAGACGACGTTTTTTTTGTGGAAACGGCCTCTTCTACAAAGGTGTTCCAGGCTTTGCAGCCCGGGCACTGACCCATCCATTTAGAAGACTCATATCCACATTCCTGACAAAAATAAACAACTTTTTTATTTTTTAGCATTTTTTGATCTTCACTTCTGCCACAGCATCACCCAGCTCAGCGCTGAAAGAAAGCTTGCCTCCAAGATTTGTTTTCATTGTACCTGCATCTGCGCCGTTAATGGTAATATCGTACTCTGTGTCAGCCTCCATTTCTACGGTAATCTGTGCATCCTCTGCACCTTCTACCTGAAAGCTCATGGTTGAACCGTCCTGCAAAAGATTATAAACTGCAGTTCCCGGTACAGATTCGTAAACAAACATACCGTTTCTTTCCAGCTTGGTGATCTCATGAAACGTTTTTACTTTATAAACATCCCCCTGATGCTGAAAATCTGATACTTTGGATTTCTGAGCCAGCTCATAATTACCAAAGCTGATGCTTCCGTTTTCCTCTGTACGAATCAGTTCTTTTACTACTGCCATGATCTTATGTCCTCCCTGAGATTCTCTGTTGTATTATCTTTGGATATAGAATAACCCTTCAGAATCATGTATCCTGATACTGAATAATCAGGCAAAAGGATGCTTCGTTCCTTTCCTGCTGATTATTCTTATTATAACATTTTCACAATTTTTTGAACAGTATCCTAACCAAGATTTAATATCTTTTTTATATTTACTTTTTGTCTGCTTTTTCTGCAGGAACAGGAATAAACCGAAGCTGTTTCTGATGAAGCTGAACCTTTACCGTATCGCCTTTTCGGATTCTTCCCTCCAGAATTTCATTTGCAAGACTGTCCTCCAGCTTTGTCTGTATTGCCCGGCGGAGAGGTCTTGCTCCATACTTACTGTCAAATCCCGCCTCTGCCAGATAAGCCCTGGCAGAATCGCTGATCTTCAGCCGTATATCCATCTGCTCCTCACACCGTTTTTCCAGATTTTTAAGAAGAAGCCCCACAATTTTACGGATGTGCTCTTTATTGAGGGTATGGAATACCATGATCTCGTCAATACGGTTCAAAAACTCCGGTTTAAACAGGCGGCGCACTTCTTCCATTACATTTGATTTCATCCGCTCATAATCCTGTTTCTCATTATCACCTGACATAAATCCAAGTTTTTTTGGCTCAATAATAGCCTGAGCTCCCGCATTGGAGGTCATGATGATGATGGTCTGCTTAAAATCCACTTTCCGTCCATGAGCGTCTGTAATATGTCCGTCATCCAATACCTGAAGTAAAATATTAAATACATCCGGATGGGCTTTTTCAATTTCGTCAAAAAGGATTACACTGTAAGGATTTCTGCGCACCTTTTCGCTGAGCTGTCCTCCCTCGTCATATCCCACATATCCCGGCGGAGAACCGATCATTTTTGAGACGCTGTGCTTTTCCATGTACTCCGACATGTCTATGCGGATCATAGCCTGCTCGCTTCCGAATACAGCCTCTGCAAGCGTCTTGGAAAGCTCTGTTTTTCCTACGCCTGTAGGTCCCAGAAACAGGAAAGACCCAATGGGACGTCCGGGGTCCTTCAGACCTACCCGTCCGCGTTTCACCGCCTGGGCAACTGCTTTTACAGCCTCCTCCTGGCCGATCACCCGTTTATGGAGAATCCCCTCCAGATGAGCCAGCCTCTTTGATTCACTTTCTGTCAGCTTCTGTACAGGTACCTTGGTCCAGTCGGAAACAATATCCGCCACGGAAGCTTCTGTTACTGTAAGACTCTTCTTCTGACTTTTCCGTTCTTCTCTGGCGCGGTATTTTTTAATTTCCTGTTCCACTTCCCTCTGGCGGCTCTGAATCTCTCTGGCTTTTTCAAGGTCTGCCTGGCGGATGGCTTCCTCTTTCTCTTCCAGCAGCTCTTTCAGCATATTTTCAAGGCCATCTGTCTTTGTTGCTGTCCGGTAGCTTTTCAGGCGCACTTTTGCTGCTGCCTCGTCGATAATATCAATGGCCTTATCCGGAAGAAAACGGTCATTGATGTAACGGACAGACATCTGCACTGCCGCCTCCAGAGCGCTGTCCTCAATACTGACTCTGTGGTGCTTTTCATAGTAAGGACGAAGCCCCTTCAGAATCTCCAAAGCTTCCGCCTCTGAGGGTTCCTCTACAGTTACCGGCTGGAAACGCCGTTCCAGAGCCGCATCCTTTTCAATATATTTCCTGTATTCCTCCAGAGTGGTAGCTCCGATCAGCTGAATCTCTCCTCTGGACAGAGACGGCTTCAGGATATTAGATGCATCCAGGGCGCCCTCCGCGCCTCCTGCGCCGATAATCGTATGAAGTTCATCAATAAAAAGAAGGATTCCTCTGTCTTCCCGCACTTCATTTACTACATTTTTGATGCGCTCTTCAAATTCTCCTCTGTATTTACTGCCTGCTACCATTCCGGAAAGATCCAGCACTACCACGCGTTTCTCTTTTACAGTATCCGGAACCATTCCGGACACAATTTTCTGGGCCAGACCTTCTACAATAGCAGTTTTTCCCACTCCCGGTTCTCCAACCAGACATGGATTATTTTTTGTTCTGCGGCTCAGAATCTGGATCAGCCGTCCGATCTCCCTGTCTCTTCCCACAACAGGGTCTAGCTTTCCATCAGCAGCCATTGCTGTAAGATCCCGGCTGTACTGATCAAGAAAAGGAGTTCCTGTTCCTTTTTTATCTTTCAGATTCCTGGATGCCTGCATCTCCTCCGCAATAGCTTCCTGGTCGCAGCCCATAGCAGCCAGAACTGCCGCATACAGTTTCTGGATATTGACTCCCATTGTATACAGAAGTCTTGTGGCAACGGACTCTGTTTCCTTCAGCATGGCAAGAAGTATATGTTCAGTGCCTGCCTGATCCGCCCTCCGCATCTGAGCCTCTTTTCCGGCATTGTCAAGAAGCCTCTGAGCCCTTGGACTGTACTCCGGCACTCTTTCCATGGTCAGAACTTCCGAAGGAGCGATCAGATTCCCGATCAGCTCCTGAAGCCTTTCCTGCTCCACACCGAATTCTTCCAGAATTCTTCCCGCAGTCCCCTCCTTTTCCTTTAAAAGTCCCACCAGAATATGTTCTGTGCCTATATACGTATGCTTACAGGACTGTACCGTGCTTCTGGCAAGCTTTAGAGCATTTACAGCCTGTCTGGTAAACTTTTCCTGCATAAATTCCTCCTCGTTTCTGATCCTTTACAGATCGTAATCGTCAAAAATCTCATCAATCAGCTGATGTACTTCCTGTCTGGAAACCTCCTTGCAGCAGCCCTTTGCCAGCGCTACCACAAGATTCTGTTTCATTTCCTCCAGAGCTTTTATCTTATCTACATCAATGGCCACCACAGCACCTCTTCTTCTGTCAATGGACACAAACCCCTCCTGTTTCAGAAGTGTATAGGCTTTATTGACTGTATGCATATTAATGCCTATGGTATCTGCCATCTGTCTCACAGAAGGCAGAGTATCTCCCTCCTGAAGTCTTGATGTAGCGATCCCAAGGATGATCTGGTTCATCAGCTGAACATAGATGGCCTCGTCACTGTTAAAATCTATTTCTATGACCATATTCAAGCCTCCTCGTATCGTGTTACACATATACTAGCACATCTCGCATATTTTGAAAACAGTTATTTTCCGTGTCTTTTCCACAGTTGAAAAGAGGCAGCCTCACAGCCGCCTCTTTCTGTATTACATTTAACCGATGATCTTTTTTAACTGTTCTCTGTTTAAAATCAGATTAAATCCCATTGGATTGATAACAAGCGCCTCCGCCTGCTGGATCATAATATCAGCAAGCTTCACAAAAGGTATTTTTGCAATCCTCAGCTTTTTGCCTCTGGCAAATTTTTCGTATTCCAGCACATCTGAAAAAACAGGCTGAAGAATTTTTCCTTCTTTATTTTTCAGATACGGAATATTTACCTTTGCCGGATCCTCCTCACTGCGGTCCATGGCAACAAGGAATTCTGATTTTCTCAGATTTGCGATCAGCTCTTCTTCCAGTTCCCGGATATTTTTGTGTTCCTCCGGTTTTACCGGACGGCGCAGCTCCTGCATAAAATAAATACCGGAAAGCTGAAGCGTTGCGTTGATCAGAGGTCTTTTTTCCGGCTCGACCTTGCTGAGATCCGGCTGACGCACAATTTTGTCAAGATCCACTTCAATCTCTTCACTTCCGTTATTCCACACCAGGGAATTTACACCAACAGCGTAAAGAAGGCCGTACATTCTCGGGAAATCCTTTTTCTCATATTTCATTCCCATAAGCAGTATTTTATCATCCAGCTTCTTTTTGCCAAACTCCTTCAGTGTCTCTTCCTCGGCAAAAAACCATGCCTGATCATTATAAGTCTCTTCTGCGCAGGTCACATAAGGAAGCTTTGTCACCTGAGAATATGCCACAAAGATGCTATCTCTGGCCTGAATTTCCTTCACTGCGTCTACTACACTCATTCCCATTCTTGTTGTCCTTTCCATTGTCTGTCTCCGGCCCCGGGGGCACAGAGGAACAGATACTCCTTTTTATTTCATCAGGAATTCTACGATTCCGTCAAGTTCCTCCATCTGATCCCTCTTCAGAGAAGATTTCACAGTAAGAGTATTGTCATAAATCTCCATGTTTTTCATGGAAGAAAGAATCTCTTTCATCTGTTTTCCTGCAGAAATTGCCCAGGTACCGTTTTCGATCACAGCCACTTTACGGTTCTGGAAATTATGCGCTTTCAATTCTGAAAGAAGGGTTTCCATTTTCGGGAAAAGTCCTGCATTGTAAGTAGGGCAGGCAAATACGATCCTGTCACAGCGGAATGCTTCTGCCAGAATATAGGACGGATCTGTTTTGGACACATCATACATTGCAATGTTCTTTTCTCCTGCATCAGAAATCTTCCCGGCCAGTACATTCACTGCGCTCTCTGTATTTCCGTAAATAGAAGCATACACAATAAGAACCGCATGATCCTCCGGTGTGTAGGTGCTCCATTTCTGATATTTATCAATAAACCAGCCCAGATTTTCTCTCCATACCGGGCCGTGAAGCGGGCAGATCATTTCAATATCAAGAGCTGCTGCTTTTTTCAGGGCAGACTGAACCTGAGCTCCGTATTTACCTACAATGTTAGTAAGATATCTTCTGGCTTCTTCCAGCCACTCTGCCTCAAAGTTCAGCTCGTCTGCAAAAATATTTCCGTTCAGCGCGCCAAAGGTTCCAAAGGCGTCTGCACTGTAAAGAACTTTATCATAAGCATCATAAGTCACCATAGCCTCCGGCCAGTGAACCATTGGGATCATGGCAAATGCAAGGGTGTGTTTTCCTGTGGAAATGGTATCTCCCTCTTTGATCACAACTGCACGGTTATCTACGTCAAAATCAAAAAACTGTTTCATCATGGTAAATGTCTTTGCATTTCCCACAAATTTCACTTCCGGATAACGAATCACAACTTCTGCAAGAGAAGCGCAGTGATCCGGCTCCATGTGATTCACAATAATATAATCCAGAGTACGGCCGTCCAGTACATGCTCCAAATTCTCAAGGAACTGTGAGCACACAGAATGATCTACTGTATCAAGAAGAACGGTTTTTTCATCCAGGATCACATAGGAATTATAGGAAACTCCTTTTGGGATCGGATATACGTTCTCAAACAGCTCCAGTCTTCTGTCGCTGGCGCCGATCCAGTACATATCCTCTGTTATCTTTTTTACACAATACACGTTGTTTCCTCCTTACGCCTCATCAATGGCTTTTCCAATATCATGGCGCATATATTTGTTGGCAAACTGAATCCATTCGGTCGCCTCATATGCGTTCTTTCTTGCTTCCTTCAGGTCTTTACCCTTGGCAGTAATTCCCACAACACGTCCTCCGTTTGTGACGATCTGACCGTTTTCCAGCTTTGTTCCCGCATGGAAGCAATAATATCCTTCTTTGTCCTCAAACTTCTCAAATCCGGACATAGGAATGCCTTTTTCGTATTTTACCGGATAGCCTTCGCTGGCAAGAACCACGCAGACTGCCGCATTATCCTCAAATTCAAGTTCTGTCTGATCCAGAGTCCCGTTTACACAGGCCTCCATTACCTCAAGGATATCTGTTTTCATTCTAGGCAGCACTACCTGTGCTTCCGGATCACCGAAACGGGCATTATATTCCAGAACCTTGGGTCCGTCCGGAGTCAGCATCAGGCCAAAGAAAATAATTCCCACAAAAGGACGTCCCTCAGCCGCCATAGCATCTACTGTCGGCTGATAAATATATTTCCGGCAGAATTCATCTACCTCTTCCGTATAAAACGGACTTGGAGAAAAGGTCCCCATTCCGCCTGTATTCAGTCCCTGGTCTCCGTCCATGGCGCGTTTGTGATCCTGAGCGGAAGTCATGGTACGGATGGTCTTTCCATCAACAAAAGAAAGCACAGAGACTTCTCTTCCTGTCATAAATTCTTCAATGACCATAGTATTTCCGGCGCTTCCGAACTTTTTGTCCTCCATGATCTCCTTTACTCCGGCTTCCGCCTCAGCGAGATCATTGCAGATCAGAACGCCCTTTCCAAGAGCAAGTCCGTCCGCCTTGAGAACAACAGGGAATTTCGCCTGTGTACGAAGATATTCCAGAGCCTTTTCAGAATCCTCAAAATTCTCATATCCGGCAGTGGGAATATTATATTTTTTCATAAGATCCTTGGAAAACGCCTTGGAGCCTTCCAGAATAGCCGCATTTTTACGTGGGCCAAACACCTTCAGACCGCGCTCTTCAAATACGTCTACAACGCCTCCTACCAGCGGGTCATCCATTCCAATGATCGTCAGATCTATGCTATGTTCCTGGGCAAAATCCGCCAGTTTCTCAAATTCCATAGCTCCGATATTTACGCACTCTGCATACTGGGAAATTCCCGCATTGCCGGGTGCGCAGTAAATTTTGTCAGCTTTAGGGCTTTTTGCCACGCTCCATGCAATTGCATGTTCTCTTCCGCCGCTTCCTACAATCAGTATATTCATCAGGTATTTCCTCCTTATCTGCTGATCTGAACCTTTCCGTCCTGAACACTGACCTTTCCATTTGCAATCAGGTCAATAGCTTCCGGAAGGATCTTCCATTCTGCCTCTTCCATTACCCGGCGCTGAAGTACTTCCGGAGTATCTCCCTGCTGTACCTCAACGGCCTTCTGAAGGATGATCGGACCTGTATCTGTGCCTGTATCTACAAAATGCACAGTGGCTCCGGTTATTTTTACGCCTCTGTTCAGAACTCCCTCATGAACGCGCAGTCCATAAAACCCTGTTCCGCAGAAAGACGGGATCAGAGAAGGATGGATATTAATGATACGGTTTGGATATGCCTCCACGATCATTGGAGGAACCGCAACCAGATAACCTGCAAGAACCACAAGATCTATCTGTTTTTTCTGAAGCTCCGCCAGAAGAGCTTTATGGAATTCCTCTCTGTTGTCATAGCATTTCGGAGAAATACAAACAGCCGGGATCCCCCGGTCCTCTGCTCTTTTCAGAGCATAGGCACCGGAGTTGTTGCTGATCACTACTGAAACAGCGGCATTGGTGATCACTCCCTGATCCAGCGCATCCAGAATGGCCTGAAGATTCGTGCCCCCTCCGGATACCAGAATGCCAAGTCTTAACATAAATCCACACCCTTTTCGCCGGCTTCAATACGTCCTACCACATATGGAGTATCTCCTGCTTTGCGGATTGCTTCCATTGTTTTGTCCACGTCTTCCGGTTTTACTGCAAGAACCATTCCAAGACCCATGTTGTAGGTATTATACATCATTTTTTCTTCAATGTTTCCTTTTTCTGCAAGAAGCTTAAAGATAGGAAGAACCGGATAGCTGTCTTTTTCGATCACTGCTCTTGTACCCTCTTTCAGCATACGCGGAACATTTTCGTAGAAACCGCCGCCTGTGATATGGCTGCATGCATGGATGCGCACGCCCGCTTCTTTCACGCTCTTCAGAGCTTTTACATAAATTCTGGTCGGGGCAAGAAGAGCCTCGCCCAAAGTTGTTCCCAGTTCATCATAATAAGTGTCCAGAGACTCTCTTGTCATATCGAATACCTTACGCACCAGAGAAAATCCATTGCTGTGAACACCTGTGGACGCCATACCGATCAGAACGTCACCGGCTTCCAGTTCTTCCCCTGTAAGAAGATCTTTTTTATCGATCACGCCTACTGCGAATCCCGCAAGGTCATACTCATCCTCCTGCATAAGTCCCGGATGCTCGGCTGTTTCTCCGCCGATTAGAGCTGCTCCGGACTGTGCACAGCCTTCTGCCACACCGCCTACGATCTCTGCGATCTTTTCCGGATAATTCTTGCCGCATGCAATATAATCCAGGAAAAACAGAGGCTCTGCCCCTGCGCAGGCAATATCGTTGACGCACATTGCCACTGCATCGATTCCAATGGTGTCATGCTTGTCCATAACCATGGCAAGCTTTACCTTTGTTCCGCATCCGTCTGTTCCGGAAACAAGAGTAGGCTCCTCCATATCTTTAAATGCACTCATGGAAAACGCTCCTGAAAATCCGCCGATTCCGCCTAAAACCTCGGGTCTCATTGTTTTTGCAATGTGCTTTTTCATCAGCTCCACTGACTTATAGCCTGCTTCTATATCAACACCTGCGTTCTTGTAATCCATAATATCCTCCCAGTATTTACTTTTATTTTTTATTAATAATTCTGATAGCCTACTTCCTGCAGTCTTGCGTCCTTGGCTTCTACCTGCTCTTTCAGCTCCTGGCTGTATTCTTTCAATTTCGCAAGAAGCTCAGGATCTGAGGTTGCCAGAATTTTTGCTGCCAGAAGTCCTGCATTTGCGCCGCCATTGATGGCAACCGTGGCAACCGGGATTCCGGACGGCATCTGTACGATGGAATAAAGAGAGTCACGTCCTCCCAGAGAGGTAGTATGCATCGGAATACCGATTACCGGCATGGGGAAAATCGCCGCGCACATTCCCGGCAGATGAGCTGCCATTCCCGCACCTGCAATAATCACCTTAAATCCTCTTTCCTCTGCACTCTTTGCATAGTCAAAAAATACATCCGGTTCTCTGTGCGCGGAGATAATCTTCATCTCATACTCCACTCCCAGCTTGTCAAGAATTGCCGCTGCTTTGCTCATAACCGGCATGTCTGAATCGCTTCCCATTACAATTCCAACTTTTTTCATTGGTAGGCCTCCTTAATTTTCAATCTGTTCCAGGTTGATTCTACTAAGATTCTATTTTTGTGTCAATAAAATTCCATAAAAGAAATATTTTGGCAAACAAACTGTTTTTGTATATTTCGGAATTTCTTCCTTCCACATTCTCTTTATTTCTCAAAAGGGCGGTTCAGTTCCTCTGTACCAGGAAGTACAAAACGTCCTTTTTCAATAATGGAACGTCCTTCTCCCTCATCATCGATCACGCGGATACTTCCAAGCTCTTCGTAAGGAATGGTAATATCTGTATGGCATCCATAGTACGCAAGGCTGATATCCTCTTTTCTGAGGCTGGATATTTCATTGTCTCTGGCAATGATCTCTCTCCCGTCCGGATTATATACTGCAATATCCTCAGCCCAGCTGTAACAGGTATCGCCCACTGCAAAATGAGGACCCATTTTTTCTGCGATCAGAATGGGCAGCTTGTCTGCGATCCCGTATTTTTCTGCAGCCACATAGGCTGTGGTATTTGTTCCGATGGCAAACTCTCCCATTGGAAGCTTCACATGATGGTGAAGGATATTATCCTCAATATAAGCGCGGTTTTCCCCTTCCGTCTCAAAGTTACTGCAGGAATAATCGATCACCTGACCGCAGTCAAATACAAGCTTCAGATCCTTAAACTGCAGTCCGTTCAGATACACTTTTTTTACATGGAGGACTCCGCCTGTGCCTGCCAGAACCGGAGAAGTAAACACCTCTCCTACCGGGATATTCACATCTGCCACACAGTTTTCAAAGTTTGTCTGTTTTTTGATATCCTCCAGTGTATGAAGATGAATGATAAGATCTGTTTCATTGCCGTTCTGTCCTTTGATCTCCACCCACTCGCAGGTATCCAGAGTTTCAATGATCGTCTGCTGGATTTTTTCATAAAGCTTATAGTCCAATGTATTGATCTTTACGATCTCATCAAAAATCTCCGGGAAGTTTTCTCCGATCTCCGGCACCGGATAGGCGATAATGGTAAAGCTTCTCTCATCTCCTTTGATATAGCGGTTGACAATCTGACCGGATTCATTGTCAAGCTCCACCTGAAGCTTCTGCTGAGCTTCGCTTAAGCTCAGGGCTTCCGGCTTGGACACCGGCGAAAAAGGTTCCTCTCCAAAGGTTTCAATACATGCAGGACCGCCGTGGACTTCTGCCAGATCTCTGTACTTGTCGTAAGCGTTCTGCATGGAGCGGAGTTTCCTTTTTACAAAGTCGCTGTCAAGGAACAGAGCGCAGTCCTGTCTGTGGTCATAATCATACTGAGGGTTGGCGTTTCCGCCCATATATCCTACACGGGATGCCCCTCTTTTATTGATCACATGAGCCGCATGACGATAGATCACAGGCTCCAGTCCCATTTCACGGAACTGAAGGACTGCCGCCCGCACCATCCGTTCAAATCCCAGATTATAGCGGATATTTACGGTTTTCTTTTTTGTAAGGTCTTTTCTTGTATTAATAAATCCGATGCGATATCCTTCTGTATAGGTACGCGCCATATCATCAATTTTTTCCTGAGAAAGACTGTTCAGGAAAAGAGCCACACCGGTCTCATTTCCGGATACGTATTCGCCATAGCGGTAAAGATACCTCAGATCCTCAAGATCTGACTCCATAATGATCTTTGTGGCAAAATCCAGCTCCGGATCAACGCCCTCTGCAATTCTCTGTTCCATCATATCCTGGCAGTAGTCATTTACATAAGAGCGTAGGATATCTTCTACTGTTTTGGGCGCAGGGAGTTCCTCTTCGCAGAAAGCAGAATGAATCTCCAGAAACAGCTCCGCGCACACAAGATAATCCCACCATTTTTTTTCATATGCATAGACTATAGTGCCTCTCAGCTCCGCATACAAAAAGCAGAAGCTCTGTCCGTATTCCCCCAGCTTTTCTGCTGCATAAGCAGGATTTCCATAGGAGGTCTTATAGTTTTCCGGAAAAAGCTCTTCATACAAAGCCGTATTTTCCGCTTTCAGCTCTTCCAGAGAAAGCTCTTCCTGTTCTCTTTTCAGGATTTTTCCTGTTTTTCCCAGAAACTCTGCTGTTTTCTGAAAAAATTCTCCAAAGGGCTCTTTGATTTCCTTTTCTGTACAGATTTCTGCAATCCGTTCTTCAGCAAGGGCAAACCGTTCCATCAGTAATTCGTCCAAACTGTCATCTCCTTTCAAAAAATCTTCTCCATCTTTATTCATCAATCACATTTCCCAGACGGATATGCTTGTCTACCAGTTTCTTCATATACTCCCAGATTTCCCCGGAACCTTCTGAAGTATGCTGATTTCTTTTGTAAATCTGGCTTTTTTTCACGCCGTGCTCCGCCCAGCTTCTTCCTCCGGAAGCATCGTTCAGAAGAAGCGGCTGACAGTTATCAAGTACGTGGGCAAACTTTGCTTCCGGTGTCTCGTATGCCTCAAACTCTTCCCAAAGCTGCCGGAACCGGCTTCTCTGATCCTCTGGAAGCAGTCCAAAAATCCTTTCCGCAGCCTTCCGCTCTCTGATCTCCTTGGTTGCCGCACCGGCCTCGTCATAGGCATAGGTATCTCCTGCGTCAATTTCCACAAGATCATGGATCAGCACCATGGGAATCACCTTTTCCAGGCTTACCTCTTCATTGGAATATTCCTTCAGAAGAACCGCCATAAGGGCAAGATGCCAGGAATGTTCCGCATCATTTTCTTTACGATTCCCGTCTGCAAGATATGTCTGCCGAAAAATATTTTTTACTTTGTCCACTTCTATAATAAACTGCATCTGTTTCTCTAAACGTTCCATTTTTTACACTCCCATTAAAAAAAAGCCCAGCCATCCCACCATAATGATCCCATTAAGAATAGAACCAACAACACTGGTACGATGCATACGCTTTTCCTCTGAAAAACTCAATAGTCCCAAAATGAACCCGTAGGCAGAAAGCATAGTTGCAAAAAGGCAAATACCTCCCACAATAAATCCATAAGCGCCGTCAAGTGCAAAAGCAGTCAGAACTGCTGCAAGAAACAAAATAAGGGAAGCAGCTGCCAACCCTACTGACAGCTTCCCCTTTTCTGCTTCTTTTGTTTTTACAAATGAATATCTATATCTTTTCGCCATAATGCCTTCTCCTCAGGTAATTACAGACTGCAAACAGCACATATCCTGCTGCCGCGCCTGCAGTATTTAAAATCAGATCATCCACATCAAAGCAGCCCACTCTTGTTACAAGCTGAATCGTTTCCACACACAGACTCAGACTGAACCCGGACAGAACGATCAGGAATCCGCTGCGGCATCTCCGGCTGATGACCGGCAGGATAAATCCCAGGGGAATGAATCCGATCACATTCCCGAAAATATTCATAAAAAAAGCAGACAAGCCAACCTGTTCCCGGTACATCCAGAATCTCCGGATCTCCACAAAGGGTTTCAGGTTGTATCTGTATATGCGCTCCTCCTCCGCAATCCGTCCGTATCCCTCAGAAAAAAACAGAAAGTAGATCAGAAGCAGCACATACAGCACAAAAAGAACCATTCCTATCTGCCGGATTTTTTGTTTTGCCCTGTTACTCACAGCTCACCGTCAGATCAGAATATCTGACTTTCTCTTTAAAAGTCTCGCTCCGCTGATGATCATAAGGATACCGGCTGCGGCGCCTGTCACCAGGGTAACAATGCCTACCGCCAGACTGCAGGCCCCTGTTCTTGTCATTGTTTTATAAATCTTTTCGTTCACGGCGAACCTCCTATTTCACTCCATACTGACGATAATAGTCATCAATGGCTGCCTTCAGAGTATCATCGATGATCACCTGTCCATTTACCTCTTTGTTGTAAAGATACTCTGTCACCTCTGCCATATCCACAATAGCCGCAGTGTCAAAGCCGTACAGATCCTTCACTTCATCAAGAGCGCATTTTTCTCCGCCCTTTCCTACTTCCATACGGTTCAGAGAAACCATAAGACCAACGATCTCCACATCTGCCGCTCCTTTTACCTTAGGCACAGTCTCCTCCATGGATTTTCCGGAAGTGGTTACGTCCTCGATCATAACAACTCTGTCTCCGTCCTTCAGAGTACTTCCAAGAAAGCTTCCTTTATCTGCGCCGTGGTCTTTTTCTTCTTTTCGGTCAGAGCAGTAGCGTACTTCTTTTCCATAAAGCTCGCTGTAGGCAATCGCTGTCACAACGCTTAACGGGATTCCTTTGTATGCAGGTCCGAATAATACGTCGAAATCGTCTCCATATTTGTCATGAATGGCTCTTGCATAGTATTCGCCCAGTTTCTTTAACTGAGATCCTGTTACATATCCCCCTGCATTCATAAAAAATGGGGATTTTCTTCCGCTTTTCAGTGTAAATTCACCGAATTTCAGAACCTTGCTGTCTACCATGAACTGAATAAATTCCTGTTTATACTGTTCCATATCTCTTTAACCTCCGTATTTACGGGCTTTCCTCACCCTTATTTTCTATTTTCATCCCCTACTACACCATTTTTACACCATTTTATATTTAACTACATCTTTTCTCGAACCTTTCCATTTCCAAGAACAGCGTATCTTCTGTTACATGGCAATACAAGTCCATTGTCATTTGTAATGTACCATGTCCCAAAAGTTTTTGCAATGTTTTTGGGTTCATACCACATTCGATCGCTCTTGTAGCAAAAGTATGCCGAAGTGTATGTAATGTAAAGGGGGCAAAATATATACCTGCTTTATTAATGTTCTGAATAACCAACTGCATACATTGATTAATTAAAAACTGTTGTGTCGGCTGATTATTCTTTGTAACAAAAACAAGGTTTTGAAATTCTTCCTTTGCGATCTTGCCTTTTAGAATAATTTCCTGTTTTTGCATTTTTTGACATTTTAGACTATGGATTGCCTTTGCAGTCAAGGGAATGGTTCTTTTTCCGTTATTTGTTTTGGTATCGTGCATTTCAAATAAATATTTTCCATTTTTACTAAAATAACACAATGTATGCTTTACATAGAGAACCTTTTTCTCGAAATCTATATCTTCCCATTGTAAAGCCGATAACTCTCCCACTCGCAAGCCTGTTTCTAATGCTAAAATAAACAGATTTTCATAAAATGTCCCTTTTGCCTGTTCCAAGAAAAGCTCTGTTTCCCTTATTGTCAGAACACGCCTTTCTTTTTTCTCTTCCTTGACAATCACAGTATTTATCTGTTTTGCAACATTCTTTACTAGCAAATCTGTATCAATTGCCTTATTCAACATATCTACCAGTATCTTTTTAGTATTCTTTCTTGCATTGTCTGTTTTCAATTTGTTAAATGCTTCTTGCATAACAATTAAGTTCAACGACTTTAATTTTCGCCACCCTAATTCTTCTTGAATACGCTTATAATGAGTAATGTAAGAACTTTTTGTAGAATTTCTGCAATTCTTCTTGCAAGTGTTTAACCAAATATCGAACCATTCATCTAATGTCATATTTTTATCAACAACATTAATTGCTTTTTCATCATTATACTGCTCAGTTCGCAACTTATGTCTTACTTCATTTAAAGTTTTCGCATAAACTGTCTGTCTTTTACCAAAACGATTAACAAATCGCGCTTGATATAATCCGTCTTTTCTTTGAGATATACCATTCCCTAATTCTTTCCCGTTCAGTGATTTTCCCATCACTACCTCCTTTCCTAGCAAAATCGGGAAAAGAACTATTAAATCTCCTCAATTTTACCACACATATTAAAATTTTTCAAATAGAGAATCAAGGCCAGAAATCAAGAACTCATCTTAGTTTCCAGCCATGCTTATTAGATAATCTGATTTTTTAACCAACTATCCAGTTTCTCTTTATGGGCATATAGACGATTGCCAATCCGAATTGTAAATCCGTTTTCAGGGTTTCTCAGAAGCTCCCTTGTTTTGGTTTCTCCAATCCCCAAATACTCCCTCATTTCTTTTACATTTAGTAACACTTTTTCTATACTACCATCCCCTTTCGTTCTTAAACTCATTGCTCTTCAAACGGATTTTTTTCTGTTTCATCAATCTTTATAAATCCATTTTCATCTCCGAGCGCTCTTTGTTTTAAATCTTCATAATTCTTATATTCACTCGCAGGGATTGAAAATGTTTTATATTCTCCATCCTGTTTATAGTGATAAACAATCAAATCCAACCGTCTTAACAATTGATCTATCTTATCCCTGTCTTTTTTATCATCCTCCACCATCGAAGCATAAACCTCATCTGGTGGAAATATTGATGTTATGATACAAGTTGTCCACAAATTATATGTATTAGCATATCGGCAATGCGTTTGTGTCCTGCTATACTTATCGAGAATAGTGAGCAGTTGGCTATATCGTATATTGCCTTTAAATTCATCCATAAATATTATAGGTGGCGCTCCTTGATCAATGTAAAAATCAAACCCACCATTTTCAAAATCAGTAATTAAATAAATTTCTTCTGGTGCATATTGCTCGCATAATTGAAAGTAATAATACGTCTTTCCACTTCCAGACAAGCCGACATGCCATTCGTTATGAGTTTTCTTAATTAGTGGGGTTTCTTTAATGCGTTTATCTATAAATGCAGATTTAATCATCTTTTCATATTTTCGATATCTAAATGACTCATTAAAAATTTTCTCTGGTGTTGCTCCGTTATTCAATAGATCTTCTATCTCTTCTAAATCGCTTCTTTTACCTTGATTATCTTGAATCGAATCTAAACCTTGATAGCATAACACTTGTTCGCCTTTTTCTTCGTATTTTCCCTCTTTCAATAAATACAATTTTAATGCTTCTTTACCACCTAATTGTGGTTCTACATGTGCTTGAAATAGTATCTCAGAAACCTTTTTTAATGTCGTTGTGTTTCCATAGCATGCCATATGTGCATGATATAGACCATTATTAGAAACGCATACTGCAACCCCTGCTTTGCGTCCTTTTCCGCTATTTTCCCACAAATTCACAAGATATTCAGCAAGATACTCTGGATTTTCATATTCAGATTTTGAAAGTCCCGATTTTTCCATATTTGCAACTTGAACAGTAACGATCCAACATCTGCCTCTTGTACTCACAGAAAATCCCATTTTAATCACATCCTTTCCATAAAATCACAAGTACAATGTGACTAATAAATTCAGTAAACACGCTAAACATAACCGTAAATCACACACACATAAGTGAGTGGGTAGTACTAGCCACTCACTTATGTCAAACAGCAGACTTATGGCTTCGCCAACGTCTGCCATTTGACGAACTACTACCTGTATAACTTACCTTTCTGTATTAACAATTGTTTTAACTTTTCTGGTTCACTTAAAAATGGAATCTGAATAGTAGCAATCTCTTTCTCTGGCATAGAAAGATAGCCACAACATTTCGGAAGATGAATACTCTTATCAATCTCACAATTTGGGAACAACATTGTTGCACTTTCTGTAGAAATTGTTGAGCCCATATACATCTTGATCCCAAATTGTTCACGAATTGCTGTATCCATGACTTTACTATTAAACTGCTGGGATATAAAAAACAACTTATATCCAAAACTTCTTCCCATAAATGCAATATGACTTATTTTCGCCATTAGTTCCTTGAACTCCTTGTTGTCTTTGCTTAGCATATAGGAACTAAATTCATCAAATACCAAATACTTCTCTGACTTATTCCTGTTTTCAATTGTTTCAATAAAAGAATTATAGAAATCATCAAGTAATCTGTCACAATCCTTATATTCAGCATAATTCGGAATAATACCATCCCAATCTCCTCCTGCTTTAAAATCACAAATATAAAGCAACTTATGTTCAGACAATATCTGGTTTACAATGATTTGTGCTAATACTGTTTTTCCACCACCTGTAAGCCCAGACAATAAGACATGTGGAACTCTATCTGTATCCCAGAAAAACGGTGCTCTCACACCATTTTCCCAAGACTTCATACTATATCCAAGCTTAACTAACACGTTTCAGTTCTTCCTCTAATTCTTTATCACGGAGAATTCCTCCTGATTTATCCACTTTATGTCGTACCATCTGACGATAGGCATTAACAAATGGATGCATGTCACACTCCCATTCTGCATAATAAATAAATATAGTTACATAATCACTACCAACAGAATATGTTCCAAAAATTTTCCAATTGAAGCCATAATAAGCCATGTACTCTCGGAATTTGATAAGTAGCAATCTAACGAGTTCCTGCAATTCATTTTCTTCCAAAATATGATCCGGAACAAATCGAATAGCAATTACTGGAACATTTCGGAATAACTTATTTGCCAACTGCATTTCAAACCCTGCCTTTACATAAGGTTTGGCAACCATCTTGATATCATCAATTAATGTAATGTCAAACACATGTCTTATTTGTGGCTTGCTAAAAATCGCTTTGACAAACTTTCCGATATCCTGTTTTAATGCCATAGTGACACCAACAATATCATAATCCATGTGCATTAACTTCTCAAATACTAACCCTAAAGCTACTAAACAAATAAAAAACACTGTTGTTTCTAACATTTTGTTTACCTCCTGTTTTTTGTGAAGCATATTAACACGTTCCTGTGTTAATATGCTTTAATTTCTAGTTATTCAATAAGATCAATTCTTTTAATTGGTTGAAATGTCCCTCTCGCTGTCGTTATCGCCTTATCATAAAGGACTTCAATTTCTTGGCCAATTTTTAATGCAGAGCAATCAATGTCACCCACATATATTGCTTCCACTTTAACCCCCATACATCCTCGTCCCGCCTCTGCGTTGGAATAATATGAGTTGTATTCATCTGTAACCTGTAGGGTAGTATTTTTCCTACCTTCAGCATTGGTCGTATAATTTAATCCAACAAGTCTCATATAATATTTTTCTCCTTTCTACAAGGCGTCCCTTGTTTATTAGCTTGATTCAATACTACCACACACACACACACTTCTCTAGACGAACAAAAAAAGTTCGTCTATGCAAGAAAAAAACAGGGATTTTCATTCCCTGTTTCCTATCATTTCATCTAATATTATATCTAAAAAATCATAAATTTTATTTTCCAACCTTTTACGCTGTATAGCAATTTGTATTGGAAACTCTATAATTTCATTTTTCTCAACACCTGTAATAGTTGCAATCATTTCTTTCAAAATCACTGTATCGTGCCCCTCACAATATGCATCAACTTGCTCTGCGGTATACTCTTTACCACCATCAACATAGTACATTATGCCTTTTCCTGTTCGTACTATTTCTTCTGTTATTTTACAATAATAACATATTTTCCTAACTAATTCTTTCCCTTGTTTTTGAACACTTTTTTTATTACTACGCATCGTTTCAATATTATCACGTATGGTTTTTTCAGCATAACCTTTGAAATAACGCATCTTCAACATTTCTTCAGCCAAATCCGCTGTTGTCATATCATATATAGCAAGAATATAGTCCAAAACAACATCCCAATAAAGGCCTACAAAAGAATCCTCCTTATTCCTGCCTTTTTCCCATTTATCGAGAGCATTCGTAATAATTTGTCTATCTTTATGTTTTAGTTGCAATATTTTACTATAAACATTCCGTTCATACATCAACATGGGACTATTTACAAGTAAACTCGCTTCCTCTTTAGATATTTGTGGACTTACACCTATTAAAAGCTTATCTCCAACTAAATAATGATTATATTTCTTTGTTTGCCGTTGAAAGTACATATTATTATTCCTTTCGAATTTCTTTCATTTTATTTTGTATTCTGTAAAACCTCATATCATTTACAAGAAAACGCTTAAATCTCCTCATAAATCATCTAATTTACAATCCACTTTTTAATTTATTTTACATCATTGTAACGCATTAACATGATCTTGTAAATCTTTTACAAATCTCATTTAACCCATTAGAATACTTTCACTAAAATCATTGTACCCGTTAGAGCAATGCGATATTTGCACATCAACAAGAGGACTCCCAAAGTATAACTTTAGAAGTCCTCGTCTACAATTTTCAATATACAAAACATTCCATTCCGTCAAGGATTGCCCTACGGCGTATCACTTCGTTTGCTCCTTGACCTCATTACTAAATCATCTATCTAAACTCGCTTAAAACTTCTTAATTGAATTTTTCTATTTCAAGAGTAAATTCTTCTGGAGCATCTTTTATATTGTATTTGTATTTCTTTTCTAGACTTTGCCTATAACTCATTTTAAACACAGGCTTATCATGTCTTATATCATCTTTTTTCAAATACACCGTTGCACATAACTCATTAGGATACCCTTGCACATCATAACTAAATCGAATATTCTGAAAATCATTTTGTATACAATGTTCAATAATTTTTTTCGCACACTTCTCATAATCGACTATCTCTTTTTCATTTACAATCACAACAATATCCTCTATATAACTATTCGAAAATGTCATACTTTGACTGTAAGTAAGTAATCATCCGTATCTTTTTTTTCATTTTTTATT
>UMGT01015761.1_pt1 | contig 23063 bp, 4 predicted proteins | sample 1965351 | NCBI WGS metagenome assembly UMGT01 (sample SAMEA4836080, study PRJEB28245) | human gut metagenome | biome: gut microbiome; material: fecal sample | place: Denmark | collected 2008 | reverse complement strand
TTTTGATTGATTACCTATCATTGTTCAGTTTTCAAAGATCTGTGCCCCTTCATATGGGGTACTTGAATATAATAACATTTCCATATACTGATGTCAACAAAATTTGGACAAATTTTACGACAAATTTCAGGAAAATTTTATCATTATTTTTGCACAATTTCACGGCCTAATTTTACAGATTTAAAACTTGAGTTATATTACTTTTTTAGACATATCATATAGGGAGAATTTAAAATAAAAAGAAGCCGCAACAAGAATACATCTATTGCATTCTGTTGCGACTTCTTGTCTATATGACAGTGTGTTAATAGAATCCCTTATTTGTGTCTCAACACTGTATATTAAAAACTTTTATATATAAGGTTATTGCAACTGCACATTCCTTATAACAAAAGCTATACATATAATGTAATTATATATGTATTAGATGATTAGTTATCTGTCTGAATCGCTTCACGAAGGTTAATTTCGTGCATGTCTCCAACAGAAGGTTCTTCTGCAGACATATTTTTTACAGTTTGTTTTGTAGCAAACCAAACTGCTTCGTTCATGTAATAACGCAATTCTTCATTAGATACATGTTCTTGATCTTGAGCCATGATATCAAGCATAGCATCTTCCAATGCTTGTGCTTCTTCATCAGTCAAAGGACCGCCAACAGCCTTTTGTTTTTGAAGCAATTCATTCATGCGATCAACCATGCTGCGCAATACATTGTAACCATAGCTATTTGTGTAACCTTGGTCCTTATCATATTTAGGGAATGTGTAATAGCTATACTCGTTTTTATTACGGTTTTCACCATTCCAGTTCAATGCAGTTTCTTGGCCATGTACATAACCTAAAGAATGTTTACGGAAATAATCAGCATAATTATGCTTATCTTTAGAATGTAACCATTTAGCTTCTTCTTTAGTTAACGCTTGATGATTATTCTTTTTGCTTTCAGCTAAAGCAATATGTTTTTCCGCATTTTCCCATACTTTCACAAATTCATGGATACCTTGCACAGCCTGAGGGCTAGCCACAGGAACCAATACAACAGAACCTGTTGTAGGCGCTTTAGCTGGATTTGGTAAAAGCAATGGATCATCAAATGTAGCAGATGCCGCATTAACATGGAATACGCCACTGCCGAATAATACTGCCGCTGTGAAAGCAAGCAAAGTGGATTTTTTCATTATATATTCCTCTTTTCTATCAACGAATTAAATCGGGTGAGAGGACCCCCAAAAGGGAATCCTCAACCCGTAATGTTCAGTATGAACGTATTATAAACCTAGTCTTGCCATCATTGCAGCAATATTAGCTTTCATTTGTTCATTTTCAGCTTTCAAATCAGCTACTTCACCTTTTAATCCTTGATTTTCAGCTTTCATTGCAGCAAGTTCACGTTGCATTGCATATGTGGAACTGATAGGTCCTTTACGGTAACGATCTGCAGTTTCTGCTTCACCGTCTCTGTTACCTACTTTCCAAGTTACACCAGCATTTGCCATCATATGGCTATTGCTGCCTGCCCAAGCAACACCAGCATGTAACATCATGGATTCATTTTTGTAATGAGCCACCCCTAATGCCAATGCGGAGTCACCACGGTAGTTACCATAACCTGCCATGATTTGAGTAGGTTCGTAAGGATCATAAGCCATAGGTTTCAATGCAGACAACGCGGAGGATAAAGCACCAACTTGACGAACTTCTTTTACAACATTATTCATGCTGTTTGCAACACGATTAAGTTGGGAACCATTAACAGCATCAGTAGAAGTGGAGCTAATTTCACCTGGAGCCACGTTAGTAATCTTATTACCGCCGTTGTTCAAACCGGAGCTTGTTAAGGATACGCTGCCACCCGCATTATTTTTAATTGTGATACCGTTACCGTTTGTCACAGTTGTATGACCGGAGTTATCCATAGTTGTAATGGAGTTGATACCAGTAATATCTTTTGCCAAACGAACATTCAAGCTGCCGTTGTTATCGGAAATAACACCGATATTGTTTGCAGTAGAAAGTTTGCTTTCATCAGTGATGCCACCTTTAACGGTTACTTTTTCACCTAAGTTACGATGGAATTCACCTTTGTCACCTGCAAAGTCCAAGCCAGCTTTCTTAAGGCCATCGATACCTTTTTTCAAGTCGCCGATGTTAGCACCGTTTGTTAAGCTGCTGCTATTATCAGCAATATTGTTGATATCTTCGCCAGCTTTATAACCGCTTGCCATGTTAACAACTTGATTGCCACCATTGTTCAAGCCGTCCTTAGTCAATGTTACTGCACCAGTACCATCTTTAGGGGATCCTTGACCTGCTGGAGGTGTAGTAATGGCAACACCGTTGCTGCTAACAGTAGTAGTTACTTTAGTACCACCCATACCGGATGTTACTACCATGCCATCTGCAGTTGTTCTTGTGCTCTTAGTCCGTTTATCAGTAGTTACAACACCATCAGCAGTTAACTCAGTGGCCTTAGTTGGATTATCTACAAGTACACCTTTAGCTGTTGTTTGAGTTGAATTATTTTGATTATCGGATACTTTCACATTACCTGCAGTAAGAGCAGTCGTATTACCTAATGTATCAGTGCTTGTAACACCTACACCGTTTGTTACAGTAGAGAATTTCTTATCGTCAGTAGTGGTAATCACACTGCGTAAGTTCAAGTCTTTTTTGATATCTACAGTGTATGTTTTAGACTTATCTGCATTAACTGTAGTTTCTACAGTTGTATTGCCGCTATCGCCAGCTTTCACTGTTGTAGTTGCTGCCGCCATGCTGCTCTTCAACTGTTGAACGTTAACTGCATCTGTATCATTTACACCAGCTGCCACGTTAGTAATCTTTTGATTATTTGCGTTTAAGCCTTCGTTAGAAATGTAAGTTTTACCGCCTACAGATACGCCCTTATCATCAAGAACAACTTGTTTGTTTGGATCGGAACCAACAGTTACGGAATCAAGACCTTTAAGGTTCTTAGCGAGTTTAACGTTCAAGTTGCCGTTTTCATTAACTACGCCAATGTTACCATTTGAAAGTTTAGAAGCATCAGATTCGCCACCTTTGAGTTCCAATGTTTGACCGAGGTCTTTATGGATAGCTTCACCGGAGTCGCCTTTGAAGTTCAAGCCTTTCTTAGTCAAGTCTTCAGTGTTTTTATCAATTTTGTTGTCTACAACTTTCAATTGATCTTCTGTCGCAGCTTGACCATTAGTAATCTTATTAGGATCCCAAGTTCTGTTAGTCAAATCGTTAACAGTACCAGAACCACCGTTGATAGTTACCTTACCGGAGTTGATTGTACCGTTTGTACCATTGATATTTACAGCATTAGCACCTTCGCCAGCTCTAATGATACCTGTTGTACCATCGAAATGAACTGATGTACTACCGGAACCTAAAGTCACTGTGTCTTTCAAGTTTACAGTGTATGTTTTAGCTTTTGTAAGATCGTTGATTTCTTCTTCAACATGGATGTTCTTGCTACCTTTTACCTTAGTATCGGACGCAGCTTTTACTTCGTTCAATTGTTTAAGGTTAACAGCATCACTATCTTCTGTACCAGCTTTAACATTTTTGATTTGCGTATTGTTAGCATTGAAGCCGTTGTTTGTAACAAATGTATTACCACCAATAGTCAAGCCATTGTTGTTGATTGTTGTTTGACCAGTTGTTACGCTGTTCAAGCCTGTTAAATCTTTTGCAAGTTTAACATTCAACTTACCGTTTTCGGATACCACACCGATATTGTTGTCAGACAATTTAGCTTTATCAGTAATGCCACCTACAACATCCAATGTTTGACCAAGATCTTTATGGATTACTTCGCCAGAATCAGCTTGGAAGTTTAAGCCTTTCTTAGTCAAGTTTTCCGTGTTCTTATCAATTTTGTTATCTACAACTTTCAATTGATCTTCTGTTGCAGCTTGACCGCTTGTAATATGTGCAGGATCCCAAGTAATGTTAGTCAAGTTGTTTACAGTACCGTTCGCACCGTTAACAAGAACTTTACCTGCATTGATGTTACCTGTTACGCCATCAATTGCTACTTTACCAGCATTAATTGTGCTGTTTACGCCATTGATAGTTACTGCATTAGTGCCGTCGCCAGCTTTTACGATACCTTTTGTACCGTCGATGTTAACTGCTGTGTTACCGGAACCTAATGTTACAGTATCTTTCAATGCAACTGTGTAAGTTTTAGCTTTTGTAGTTGGATCTACAGCTTCATCAACGTCGATGTTTTTGCTACCTTCTACTTTTGTATTAGATGCAGCTTTTACATCGTTCAATTGTTTAACGTTAACAGCATCATTATCTTCTACACCAGCAGTTACGTTTTTGATTTGCGTATTGTTAGCGTTGAAACCATTTGCTGTAACGAATTGTTTGTTGTTGATTGTCAAGCCATCGTTGTTGATAGTTGTTTGACCAGTTGTTACGCTGTTCAAGTTTGTTAAGTCTTTTGCAAGTTTAACATTCAACTTACCGTTTTCGGATACAACACCGATATTGCCATCAGACAATTTAGCTTTATCAGAAATGCCACCTACAACATCCAATGTTTGACCAAGGTCTTTATGAATTAATTCGCCAGAGTCAGCTTGGAAGTTCAAGCCTTTCTTAGTCAAGTCAGTGCTGTTGTCAGTGATTTTCTTATCAACAATTTTCAATTGGTCTTCTGTTGCAGCTTGACCACTTGTGATGTTTGCAGGATCCCAAGTTCTGTTTGTCAAGTTGTTTACAGTACCGTTTGCACCGTTAACAAGAACTTTACCTGCATTGATATTGCCTGTCACGCCATTGATAGTTACTGCATTAGTGCCGTCGCCAGCTTTTACGATACCTTTTGTACCGTCAATGTTAACAGCTGTGTTACCGGAACCTAATGTTACAGTGTCTTTCAATGCAACTGTGTAAGTTTTAGCTTTTGTTACAGTATCTACAGTTTCATCAACATTGATGTTTTTGCTACCTTCTACTTTTGTATTAGATGCAGCTTTTACATCGTTCAATTGTTTAACGTTAACAGCATCGTTGTCTTCTACGCCAGCAGTTACGTTTTTGATTTGTGTATTGTTAGCATTGAAGCCATTAGCTGTAACGAATTGTTTGTTGTTGATTGTCAAGCCATCGTTGTTGATAGTTGTTTGACCAGTTGTTACGCTGTTCAAGCCTGTTAAATCTTTTGCAAGTTTAACATTCAACTTACCATTTTCGGATACTACACCGATGTTGTTGTCGGACAATTTAGATTTTTCAGTAATGCCACCTACAACATCTAATGTTTGACCAAGATCTTTATGAATTACTTCGCCAGAATCAGCTTGGAAGTTCAAGCCTTTCTTAGTCAAGTCAGTGCTGTTGTCAGTGATTTTCTTATCAACAATTTTCAATTGGTCTTCTGTTGCAGCTTGACCACTTGTGAAGTTTTTGCCATCCCAAGTAATGTTTGTCAAGTTGTTTACAGTACCAGCAGCACCGTTAACAGTCACTTTACCGGAGTTGATAGTGCCGTTTGTACCATTGATAGTCACAGCATTAGCACCGTCACCAGCTTTTACAATACCTGTAGTACCGTTGATGTTGATTGCATTATTGCCAGAACCTAAAGTTACATTGTCTTTCAATGCTACTTTGTAAGTTTTAGCTTTTGTATTAGGGTCTACTGTGGAGTTAACATTGATGTTTTCGCTACCTTCAACTGTAGTGTTAGACGCATTTTTAACTTCATTCAATTGATTCAAGTTAACTGCATCATTGCCGTCAGTACCAGCTTTTACGTTTTTGATTTGTGTATTGTTAGCATCAAAACCGTTAGCTGTAACGAATTTCTTACCACCAATTGTTAAACCTTCGTTATTAATTGTTGTAGCACCAGTTGTTACACTTGTTAAGCCAGTCAACTCTTTAGCAAGTTTAACATTCAACTTACCGTTTTCAGATACCACGCCGATGTTATTGTCAGACAATTTAGCTTTATCGGAAGTACCACCTACAACATCTAATGTTTCGCCAAGATCTTTATGAATACTTGTAGCGTCATCGCCTTTGAAGTTCAAGCCCTTCTTAGTCAAGTTACTACCATTGTCAGTAATTTTCTTATCAACAACTTTCAATTGATCTTCTGTTGCAGCTTGACCGCTTGTGATATGGTCAGCATCCCAAGTGATATTTGTTAAGTTGTTTACAGTACCTTTAGCACCGTTAACAAGAACTTTACCGGAATTGATATTGCCTGTTACACCGTCAATCGCTACGTTACCAGCATTAATTGTGCTGTTTGTACCGTTGATAGTTACAGCATTATTGCCTTCGCCAGCTTTCACAATACCTTTTGTGCCGTCGATATTAACAGCAGTATTGCCAGAACCCAATGTTACTGTGTCTTGTAAACCAACTGTATAAGTCTTAGCTTTAGTAAGTGGATCTTCAGAATCAGTTACATTGATGTTTTTACCTGCTTTTACAACAGTTTTAGCTGCCGCTGCGTTATTGGATACTTCTTTCAACTGTTTAAGGTTAACTGCATGGTTATCCTCTGTACCAGCTTTCACGTTTGTGATTTGAGTATCGTTAGCATTGAAGCCGTTGCTTGTAACAAATGTGTTACCACCGATTGTCAAACCATTGTTGTTAATAGTTGTAGCACCAGTTGTTACGCTGTTCAAGCCTGTCAAATCTTTAGCAAGTTTAACATTCAATACGCCGTTGTTATTAACTACGCCGATGTTATTTTCTGAAAGTTTAGATGCATCAGCTTGACCGCCAGAGATTTTCAATGTTTGACCAAGGTCTTTATGAATTGCAGTACCTGCATCGCCTTGGAAATTCAAGCCTTTTTCTACGATTTCAGTTTTTGTAGTATCAATTTTATTGTCTACTACTTTCAATTGATCTTCTGTAGCAGCTTGACCATTAGTAATAGCTTTAGGGTTCCAAGTTCTGTTAGTCAACTCGTTAACAGTACCTGTAGTACCATTGATAGTCACTTTACCGGAGTTGATAATACCATTTGTGCCATTGATAGTCACAGCATTATCGCCAGTGCCAGCTTTCACGATACCTGTTGTACCGTTGATATTTATAGCTGTGTTACCTGCACCTAATGTTACTTCATCTTTCAAGCCTACAGTATATGTTTTAGCTTTAGTTACATTGTCGATGCTTTCATCAACTTTAATGTTTTTACCTTCAGCTACCTTTGTATTTGCTGCAGATGCACTGTTAGATACTTCTTTCAATTGTGCCAAGTTTACTGCATCGCTGTCGATTGTACCACGAGCAACGTTAGTAATCTTGTTACCACCATTATCCAAGCCTGTTTTAGTAAGGGATACAGATGCATTGTTTGTAGCACCGTTGCTGATAGTTACACCGTTGGAAGTAACTTTTGTATCGCCTACAGTTACGCTGTTCAAACCTTTAAGGTCTTTAGCCAAACGAACTTTCAAGTCGTTAGAGCCATCGGATACAACACCGATATTGTCTTCTGTAGTCAATTTGGATGCTTCTGTGATGCCACCTTTAACGTTTACTTGTTCACCAAGTTTTTTGTTAATTACGTTACCGGAGTCAGCACCGAATTTCATACCTTTATTGATCAATTCTTCTTTAGTTTTGAACAATTGGCTGCCGTTGATAGCATCTGTGGATGTAGCTGTTACAGCACCATCTTTTACATTTGTAATTGTAGTGCCATTAGCGCCTTCCAATGTTACCTTAGTTTTATCAACAACACCGTTATTGATGTCATATTTAACAGCACGATCTGTCAATTTATCTACGGAAGATTTGGATGCAATGTTATTGATTGTAACTTGTTCTTTAACGCCTGCATGGTTTTTATCCTCTACAGTCAAGGATACTTCACCATTGTCGTTTACCTTATAGGAACCGTCAGCGCTGGAGTTTCTTACAAGACGATAGTCAGTTGCACTGCTACCTTGTTGAGTAATTTGTTCGCTAACTTTTTTCAACTGATCTTCAGTCGCAGCACGACCGGATACGATAGATGTGGAATCCCAGTTCTTATTGCTCAAGTTAGTTACATAATTACCAGTTTCACTTGCATGTTTCGTATTTTGAACAGTTTGAGCGCCCATTACAACGCCACTAGCAGTTACTCTACCTGCTGTACCATCAAGAACTACTTGATTGTTACCGCTACCCAATGTCACTTTGTTGTTCAAACGAAGATCATATTTAGCACCTTCAGTACTTGTAGCAGGAGTAGTTGTCAATTTGAGGTTATCATCAGAAACAGTTACTTTTGAATGTTTACCTGCTTCGATTTTTACATCATGCAATTGGCTGCCATTTACAGCATCTGTAGAAGTAGAGGATACTTCGCCGGCTTTCAAGTTAGTAATTGTTGTACCGCCTTGGCCTTCCAAAGTAACCTTGTTTTTATTAACAGTAGTACCGTTAAGATCATATTTAACAGCGCGTTCTGTTAATTTATCCAATTCAGTTTTGGATGCGATATTGTTGATTGTTACCGTATTAGCAGGGTTGTTAGGATGAGCTTCATCTTTAACTTTTAAATCAACTTTATTGTTTTCTACAGAGTAAGAACCATCTGCAGAATTTGTATTGTTGATCAAGCGGTAATCTGTTTTAGCTGCATTAGTAGTCTTGATTTCATCAGACACTTTTTTCAACTGATCTTCAGTTGCTGCACGACCAGATGTGATAGTAGGGTTTTGAACATTCCACTCTTTATTGTCCAAACCAGTTACATAGTTTTTATTGTCGCTATGTTTACCTACACGAACATAACCTGCAGTTACGCTGTTCAAACCTGTTAGGTCTTTTGCCAACTTAACATTAAGGTTACCGTCTTTAGCTACAACACCGATGTTGTTGTCAGATAAAGCACCTGTAGCGCCACCAGTAATACCTAAAGTATCGCCAAGTTGTTTATTAATTTTAACGTTGTTATCGCCTTGGAAGCTCAAACCTTTAGCGATTTTGTTAGTGTTATTTGTGATATTAGTAGTGTTAATATCTTGTTGCTCTTTAGAAGCAAGGTTCGTCAACTTAACTTGTCTAGGGTTAGAACCATCAGCATCAGCAACAGTTAATGTCATGCTACCATCAGCAGCTACTTTATATTCGCCGTTGCTGCCATGTGCAGGGTTTGCAATCAAACGGTAGTCAGTTTTGGAAAGACCATTAGAGATTTTAGAGATATCAACATCGAATGTTTGATTGTCATTACGTGTCAATGTCAATCTCTTACCGTCATTGGATACTGTACCGGATGTAACATACGTATTTTTCAAACCTGTTACTTCAGCAGTCAAACCATTTGTACCGGTCATGTTAATTTTTCCGTTACCGTTTGCTTCATACGTAGCAGCACCACGTTGTAAGTATTTATCGTATTTTGCAGCAATACGAGAAATATCACCTATATTAGCCGCATTTGTTAATGTATCGCCACCGGATTGTACATTGGTGATTTGATTACCGCCAGCATTGATACCTCTTGTGCTCATGGATACATTACCTGTTGTAACGGAGTTGAATCTTGCGTCATCAACAGTTGCAACCGTAACATTATCTCCGGAGCCTTGTAATGCAATATTTTTACCAGCTTTAAAGTTAACTGTACGATTAGGCGCTTTTACATCTTTTACCTTTCTACCGTCAACTTGAAGTTCCCAACCTTGGTTTGCGGATTTAATTGCTTCATGAACAGTGTTTTTACCTGTATCACCAATATTAGTCATGGTGATAGTACCGTTTTGGTCAACCTGAGCATTACCGCCTAAGATATTCGTAGTGCTGTTAGCTACATTGCCCACTGCATTAGCAACACCATATAATTGGCTACCATTAATAGCATCTGTAGATTGTGCATTCACACGACCAGCAGCTACGTTAGTGATTGTACGTTTTGTAGAATTGTTACCAACGCTAACTGTGGAATCAGCAGTACCACCGGCATAGTTATATTTCAAGCCGTTAATAGTTTCACTAGCAGTGCTCACAGGGGCCGCTGTTTCAGATTTAGCACCTAACGCAACGCCACGAACGTTATTTACTGTCGCATTGCTACCAAGAGCTAAGCCTTCGTTTGCTTGTACACTTGCTTCACTACCGATTGCTACAGCATCTGTTACTTCTTTTTGAGCTTTAAGTTTAGTGATTAATTCAGGATTATCTTTATAAACAGTACGATCACGTACACGTTCTAATGTACCTGCTTGAGCGCTTACGCCCAATGCGATGGAACGAGAACCAGTTGCTTGTGCATCATCACCGATAGCCACAACATTTTTCTTGTCCCCATCTTGAGTGCTCAAAGCACTAGCTTCACGACCCATAGCAATAGAGCCGTAACCTTCAGAATGAGCATTGTTACCGATAGCTGTAGAACGTTCACCCAATGCCCATGCAGCATTACCGGCTGCTACAGAAGATCCGCCCAATGCATAAGTATCATTACCCAATGCCACGCCGGAACCACCATGAGCACGCGCAGAGTTACCTACAGCAACGGAGTTATTTACTTTATATTGAGGGTCATTTTGAATACCGGATTCAGCATTATTACCGATAGCTATGCCGTCCATTGCACGAGTTTTGGCATTGTTACCAAGAGCAACCCCATTATCACGATAATGTGCTGCACTGTTACCGATAGCTACGCCTTGTATTCCCTGAGAAAGGGCATTACTACCGATAGCTATGCCATGAGTAAAATCCTCACCTTTATAATTTTTACCTGCCACTACATTAGCACCTGTACCCATAGCTACGCTATCTTCGGTATCTGATTTAGCACCTTGACCAATAGCAATGGAACGAGCTGCATTAGCTTGGGTATTAGTAGTTTCGTCATATGCTGTATACGGTGTGCCATTATCATCATATTTAGGAGTTGGATTTGCAGAACCGATAGCAATAGATTGATCACCTGTTGCCAATGCAGAGTGCCCCATAGCCAAGCTAGCTTTACCCTGTGCAGATGCAGCCGTACCGATAGCTGCCGCATATTGTTTGCCAGCATAGGCTTGTCTCATCATAGCCAAGGAGTTAAAACCTTTTGCTTTAGCAGCAGAACCGACAGCAATAGCGCCGATTTCTTCAGATTGAGCATAATGGCCTAAACCGATACCCAACGCACGAGATTGAGAATAGTCGCCGATAGAAATACCGGATACGGATCCATCTTTAGCACGTGCATTAGCTTTATTACCGATTTGGATGCCGAACACCTTATTATTGGTATATAAGTGTCCTTGTCCTGGATTCCCTGGTGTTTTGTAATCATACATATTAATAGTTGGTGCACCAGGGTTTGGTGTTAACCATGTCACACCGCCCGCAGTATATTCCTGACGATCCGCATTAGCCGGTGTTAAAGCAACCCCTCGATCAGATTCTGCCTGAACACCCGAAACCAACCCACTACCGCAGGTTAAAACCATAGCCGCCAAGCCAACTTTTACCGAAGCTTTAGCGGAATTACTAACAAAGCTTTTGGAGCCACGAGTATGGCTTTTTGCGATTTCAGATACAACGACATATGCGCCTCGTACCTGACTCCAAATTACCCTATAAATACGATTCATTTAGTAGTACCTACCTTTCACACAGTTTTATAAGGGATTCTAAAACCAACACTAAAACACTAAAAATAATAAAATTTTCATCAAAAATTTAATTACTATACATATAAAATATCAGATTAGTTTATGAATGTAAATATATTTTTTTCATATTTCGCTCATTTATTTTCAGAACTTTAAACTTCTTTTAAAAATTGATTTTCTTACTCATTTAAATATATTTTCAATCATAAAAACCCTTACAACAATGGGCCAAACAACACTTATAATCTAAAGCTAATGATTTTATAGTAAATTAATCACATTTATAATTTTCGATTAAAATTATATGTTCTGTATTATACACTATTATGAAAAGTTTGTGAAGTCAAATACAAAAAAAGAACGAGAGTCTTTTCACAGTAGACTTTCGTTCTTTCATTTTATATACCATATAGGGTTAAAATCATCTAATCTTCATGGGTATTTTCTGGTACATCAACAAGTTTTTACCGCATGAATATAAAATGAAATTTATATGATTTACATGCCTAAACGACTCATAATAAGAGCTAATTGTCGTTTAGTTTCTTCGTTATCCTTCTGTAGACGAAGGTTGTCTTCTTTCAATGCCGCATAGTCTGCAGTTAATTTTTCATCCTGCGCTTTCATGCGTGCATTTTCAGCTTTCAAAGCAGTCATTTCATCCTGCATTACGTACATAGAGCTGATAGGGCCGCCCTTGTATCGTTCAGGAATGGCCTTCTTCTCATCAGAAGAACCGAATTTACGAGTTACACCGGCATTCACCATATTATGACGGCTACCAACAGATACACCTGCATGGAACATAGTATCTTCCGATGTGTAATGCGCAACACCTAAAGCTGCTGCGGTTTCACCTCTGTAATTGCCAATACCAGCCATCACTTGAGTTGGTTCTAACGGATCGTATTGAATCGGTTTCAACGCAGACATAGCCGCCGCATGAGCACCTACACGTTGCGTTTCGCCCGCCACGGAATTAATAGCATTGGCCATTCCCTCCGTAACACCTTTCAATTGATTTACGTTAACCGCATCCGTACCATTTACACCAGGACCTACATTGCTAATTGTTTTACCACCGTTATTCAATCCATCTTTAGTAAGACTTACGATGTTACCACTAGCAGGAGTAATGGTTACGCCACTGCCGTTCACAACCGTAGAGTTACCTGCGGCATCCTTAGTCGTTACGGACGTAAGACCTTTCAAATCTTTCGCGATACGAACTTTAAGATTAGTGCCGTCAGATACGACGCCTAAATTATCTTCGGCCGTCAACTTGCTAGCATCAGTAATACCACCGACTACGTTTACCTGTTCGTTAAGCTTTTTGTTAATCACATTACCGGAATCGCCACCGTATTTCATACCATCCTCTTTGGTTGCCACTTGATGTGTCTTGCCCTGTTCATCTTGGTACTTAATACGAGTAATAGCATTGCCTCCGAGATCAGAATCACCCTTATCAGCAGTTATATCCGCATTGCGACCATCTTTGCCAGTTAAACCGATGTGACCAACGCCGTCTTTACCGGACATAGATACAGCATCTTTACCGTCTTTACCTGTAACAGCTACTTTGCCGTCTGTACCATTCGCAGCGTCTGGACCTGTAATGGAAACGCCATCTTGACCATTTTTGCCGACTTTCACCTTATCAGTATTGACCGTATCAGCAGTAACTGTTTTGGTAGTAATACTATCGGTCTTAAGATTCTTAGCCATTTTAATAGTAACATTACCATTTTCGGCTACCGTTTTAATATTTTCACCGGAATAGTCACTATCAGCCCCTTGGCCTTCACCTTTGATGGTAACCTTTTGACCTAAATCACGGTGGAAATCACCTGTATTACCGGCAAAATCCATGCCTTTCTTCGTAATGTCATCACCTAAGTTATTAATCTTATTATCCAAGGCTTTATGGGACTTCTGCAATTGATCTTCTGTAGCAGCACGACCGCTTGTGATATTGTTAGGATCCCAATCTTTGTTTTCCAAACCTGTCACATGACCGTCCTTGCCATCAACAGAGACCTTACCTGCTGCAATCTTACCATCTTTACCATCAATAGTTACCTTGTCGCCAGCCTTAATTATACCGTTTGTACCGTCAATCGCCACATTACCAGCCTTGATTGTGCCCTTATCACCATCGATTTCAACTTTATCACCTGCTTTAATGGTGCCTTTATTGCCGTCGATTGTAATTTTGTCACCGGCTTTAATAGTACCTGTTGTACCATCCATCGCAATTTGTTTCGTAGCATCAGTTCCCATTGTTATTTGGTCTTTGAGTCCTACTTTGTAATTTGTAGAGCCATCACCATTAGTGGTCTTATCTACTTTAATATTATTACCTTCTGTTACGATTGCCTTAGCAGCGTTAGCCGCTGTATCCAATTGAGATTTATTAACCGCATCCTTAGGATTTGTACCGTCAGCTACGTTTGTAATCTTATTGCCGGCTGCATCAATACCATCTTTCGTCATAGATGGACCATTGGTAATCTTCACGCCGTCCTTTGTAATAGCAGTCAACGGGTTGCCATCCTTATCTTGAACGGTCATGCCTTCACCATTAACAACGGTTTTACCGTTTGCACCATTAGTGCCATTGTTGAAAGTTATGGAATCTAGGCCTTTCAGATTTTTTGCCAAACGAACATTAAGGATATTATTTTTGCTAATAACACCGATATTGTTTTCGGTCAACTCAGATTCATTGGTGACACCACCCTTAATGTCCAATTGTTCATTAAGTTTCTTCTTGATGGTAGTACCGGAGTCGCCACCATATGCCATGCCATCATCTTTGGTTGCCACTTCATGGGTTGCGCCATTTTCATCTTTGTATTTAATGCGCGTAATTTCATCTCCATTGAGATTAGCAGCGCCTTTATCAGCGATAATATCCGCACTGCGACCATCTTTACCAGTTAAACCGATGTGACCTACACCGTCTTTACCGGACATAGACACTACATCCTTGCCGTTCTTATCTGTAACAGCTACTTTACCGTCGGTGCCATTCGCCGCATCCGGACCTGTAAGAGATACGCCGTCCTTACCGTCTTTGCCGACTTTCACGGATTCAGCCTTAAGGTTTTTGTTCATTTTTACATCAATTGTTGTATTACCTGTTGCAGCATCTTGTTTGATGAAAGTCTTAATATTATCACCACTATAGTCGGCATCAGCAGCTTTGCCTTCACCTTGAACAGTGATAGTAGAGCCTAATTTATTAGTTTGTACACCGCCTACATTGGCATTGAATTTAAGGCCTGTATCAGTTTGACCTGCCAAAGCTTGTTTCAATTGGTCCTCTGTTGCAGCACGACCGGATACGACATTACCTGCATCCCAAGTTTTATTATCAAGACCTGTTACGTAGTTACCCATATTAGCAGGGCTTGCACCATCGGATTGTTTACCCATGGTTACAGTGCCAGCTTTCACCGTTTCCGTAGCCGTAACAGATGTAACATTAAGATCTTTCTTCAATTTTAAACCAATCTTCGTATCGTCACCGGTTTGCGTGATTTCTGTCGTAATATTGTCGTCGCCGTTTACCGTTACCTTAGAGCCTAGTTTATTAGTTTTTTCAGCGTTATTATCCGCATCAAAACGAAGGCCTTTATTGGTAAGTTCAGTTTTAGCGTCACCAATATTTTTGTTGAGTTCAGTTTTAGTATCACTGATATTTTTATTCAACTCGGTCTTAGTATCGCTAATGTTTTTATTTAATTCAGCCTTAGTATCACCAATATTTTTATTCAACTCAGTCTTTGTATCAGCGATATTTTTGTTTAACTCAGTTTTGGCTTCATGTAATTGACCACCGTTCACCGCGTCTTTGGAATTAGCCGCAATATTACCATCAGCAACATTGGTAATCTTTTGGTCGTTCGCATTGATACCGTTCGGAGATACATAGGTCTTACCACCTACGGTCAAACCACCACTATTGATGATTGTACCGCCAGCTGTTACGCTGTCCAAACCGGTTAATGTTTTTGCCAACTTCACGTTCAATGTGCCTGTACCGTCAGATACAACGCCAATATTATTATCCGTTAAATCGGCAGCTGTAGCTCCCCCTTTAATGGCAACAGTACCACCCAGCTTCTTGTTGATAGTTGTGCCGGAGTCACCGTCAAAGTTTAGGCCTTTATCTACTTCGGATTTAGACGCCACATCCTTAATCGTTACGGTTTTTGTTTTATCCGGATGGTTCTTATCCTGTACGGTCAATGCTACGTCACCGTTGGCATCTACAGTGTAGTCACCATTGGAGCCTGCCGTAGGATTCGCAACGAGACTGAAGTCCGTTGCACTAGCACCTTGTTTCTTAACTTCATCACTAACCGTTTTCAACTGGTCTTCCGTTGCTGCACGGCCAGATGCAATCGTAGGATTTTCAATGCTCCACGCCTTATTATCAAGACCTGTTACGTAATTACCCGTATTAGCAGGGGTTACACCATCAGATTGTTTACCCATAGTTACCGTACCAGCTTTCACAGTTTCCGCTGCAGTAACAGATGTAACATTAAGATTTTTCTTCAATTTAAGGCCGATCTTTGTATCATCGCCAGTTTGACTAATTTCTGTCGTAATATTGTCGTCGCCGTTTACAGTTACCTTGGAACCTAATTTATTCGTTTTTTCAGCGTTATTATCCGCATCAAAACGAAGGCCTTTATTGGTAAGTTCAGTTTTTGCGTCACCAATATTTTTATTGAGTTCCGTTTTAGTGTCAGCAATATTTTTGTTTAGTTCGGTTTTAGTATCGCCAATGTTTTTATTTAATTCATTCTTTGTATCAGCGATATTCTTGTTTAACTCAGTTTTAGCGTCATGCAATTGACCACCGTTAACCGCATCTTTGGAGTTAGCCGCCACATCACCATTAGCAACATTGGTAATCTTTTTGTCGTTCGCATTGATACCGTTCGGAGATACATAGGTCTTACCGCCTACGGTCAAACCACCACTATTGATGGTTGTACCGCCAGCTGTTACGCTGTCCAAACCAGTTAATGTTTTAGCTAACTTCACGTTTAACGTACTGCCATCAGATACGACACCAATATTATTATCAGTTAAATCTGCAGCTGCAGCTCCCCCTTTAATGGCAACAGTACCACCTAATTTCTTATTAATAGTCGTGCCAGAGTCGCCATTAAAGTTCAAGCCTTTATCCAATTCGGATTTAGATGCTACATCTTTAATCGTTACGGTTTTTGTTTTATCCGGATGGTTCTTATCTTGAACTGTCAATGCCACGTCACCATTGGCATCTACAGTATAGTCACCATTGGAACCTGCCGCAGGATTTGCAACGAGACTAAAGTCCGTTGCATTAGCGCCTTGAGTTGTGATGGCTTCAGTAACTGTCTTCAATTGATCTTCTGTTGCAGCACGTCCGCTGACAGCAGTCGGATTAGTTACGCTCCATGTCTTATTATCAAGACCTGTTACGTAGTTACCCATATTAGCAGGAGTTGCACCATCGGATTGTTTACCCATAGTTACAGTACCGGCTTTCACAGTTTCCGTAGCAGTAACAGTGGTAACATTAAGGTCTTTCTTCAATTTAAGACCAATCTTCGTATCGTCACCAGTTTGACTGATTTCCGTCGTAATATTGTCGTCGCCATTTACTGTTACCTTAGAGCCTAGTTTATTCGTTTTTTCAGCGTTATTATCCGCATCAAAACGAAGGCCTTTGTTGGTAAGTTCAGTTTTTGCGTCACCAATATTTTTATTCAACTCAGTCTTAGCATCACTAATGTTTTTATTTAACTCAGTTTTAGTGTCATGCAATTGACTGCCGTTCACCGCATCTTTGGAGTTAGCCGCCACATCGCCATTAGCAACATTGGTAATCTTTTGGTCGTTCGCATTGATACCATTTGGAGATACATAGGTCTTACCACCTACGGTCAAACCAACACTATTGATGATAGTGCCACCAGCTGTTACGCTTTCCAAACCAGTTAATGTTTTAGCTAACTTCACGTTTAACGTACTGCCATCAGATACGACACCAATATTATTGTCCGTCAAGTTCGCAGCCGCTGCACCACCTTTGATGCTAAGCTTATCGCCCAACTGTTTATTAATTACAGCGCCGCTGTCGCCATCGAAGTTAAGACCTTTAGCAATAGTCGTATTAATCGTAGAGATAGCATTTCTATTGGTCGTAATGTCTTGTGTATTTTGAGCGATATTTTGTTTATTTTGTGCAATATCAGTTGTATTCTTGCCAATATCGGTTGTGTTCTTAGTGATATCAGCCGTATTTCTAGCTATATCAGTCTTGTTTTTAGTTATATCTTGTTTATTCTTGCCGATATCAGTCGCATTTTGAGCAATATCAGTTGTGTTTTGAGCTATTTTATCCTTGTTCGTATTAACTTGCGTATTAACAGATTTCAACTGATCTTCCGTTGCAGCACGACCAGTTACGGCTTGTGGATTATCTACATCCCAAGCAGTATTGGTAAGACCAGTTACCGTGCCTGCAGTACCATCCACAGATACAGGATTAGCAGTTCCTAAGGTGATTTTATCCCCTAATCCGACAGTATATTCCTTACCGCCGGCTGCATTTGTACCTTCTTCTACAGTGATGTTGCTGTTTTTAGCTTTCACAGTACTTGCCTTAGCAGTTCCACCGATAGCATCCTGCAACTGACTGAAGTTAACCGCATCAGTAGGATCTGTGCCTTTTGCTAGACCGGTAATCTTTTGATTATTTGCATTGATACCGTTTGGCGTTACGTAGGTCTTGCCGCCTACGGTCAAACCACTACCATTAATAGTTGTTCCACCAGCCGTTACGCTATCCAAACCAGTTAATGTTTTAGCTAGTTTCACATTTAATGTGCTGCCATCAGACACGACACCGATATTATTATCCGTAAAATCCGCCATAGCACCACCTTTAATGGTAACAGTGTCGCCTAATTTTTTATTAATCGCAGCACCGCTATCGCCGTTAAAGTTTAATCCTTTATTGATATTGGTTACATTTGTATTGACCTTATCATTAACGGATTTCAACTGATCTTCCGTAGCAGCTCGACCACTTACAGCTTGAGGATTATCCGCGTTCCAAGACTTATTATCGAGCCCTGTTACAAAGTTACCGTTTGCACCGCCTGCACCACCTGATTGTTTGCCCATAGTCACAGTGCCGGCTTTCACAGTATCAGCAGCAGTAATAGTAGTAACATTGAGATCTTTCTTTAATTTAAGACCGATCTTAGTATCGTCACCAGTTTGGCTGATTTCTGTCGTGATATTATCATCGCCGTTTACCGTTACCTTGGAACCCAATTTATTGGTCTTAGCACCGCCTGTATCCGCATCAAATTTGAGACCTGTATTAATCACATCATTCTTCGCAGTCGATATATTATTGTTTAGCTCGGTTTTAGCATTATCTATATTGCCATTCAGTTCAGTTTTAGCGTCATTAATATTTTTATTGAGTTCAGTTTTGGCATCACCGATATTTTTGTTTAATTCAGTTTTAGCATCATTAATGTTGTTATTTAATTCGATTTTAGCCGCATGAAGTTGACCGCCGTTAACTGCATCTTTGGAATTAGCCGCCACTTCACCATCAGCAACATTAGTTATTTTCTTGTCATTCGCATTAATACCGTTCGGAGTTACATAGGTCTTACCGCCTACGGTCAAACCACTACTATTGATAGTTGTACCCCCAGCCGTTACGCTATCCAAACCGGTTAATGTTTTAGCTAGTTTTACATTTAATGTGCTGCCATCAGATACGACACCGATATTATTATCCGTCAAATTCGCAGCCGCTGCACCGCCCTTGATGCTAAGCTTATCGCCCAACTGTTTGTTAATTACAGCACCGCTGTCTCCATCAAAATTTAGACCTTTAGCAATAGTTGTATTGATTGTAGAGATAGCATTTTTATTAGTCGCAATATCTTGTGTGTTCTGAGTAATATTTTGCTTGTTTTGTGCAATATCAGTCTTATTTTTACCGATATCAGTAGTATTTTGAGCTATATCAGTCTTGTTCTTAGTTATATCTTGTTTATTCTTACCGATATCAGTCGCATTTTGAGCAATGTCAGTTGTGTTCTGAGCTATTTTATCCTTATTTGTATTGACTTGCGTATTAACAGTTTTTAACTGATCTTCCGTTGCAGCACGACCAGTTACGGCTTGTGGATTATTTACATTCCAAGCAGCATTAGTAAGTCCTGTTACAGTTCCTGCGGTTCCGTCCACAGTTACAGGATGTGCCGTACCTACCGCAAGTTTATTGCCCAATCCAACAGTGTATTCCTTACCACCATTCACATTGGTACCTTCTGTTACGGTTACATTTGCATCCTTTGATTTTACTGTAGTCGCCTTTGCAGTACCACCGATAGCACTTTGTAATTGACTGAAATTAACCGCATCGTTAGGCGCTGTACCATTAGCAACACCAGTAATCTTTTGATTATTAGCATTGATGCCATCAGGTGTTACATAGGTTCTAGCACCTACACTCAAACCATTTTTACTAATAGTAGTATTTCCTGCATTAACGCTCTCTAATCCTGTTAAATATTTTGCCAACTTTACAGTCAATCTACCGGTACCATCGGATACAACACCAATATTATTATCGGATAATGCCCCTGTAGCACCGCCTTTAATGACTAGAGTATCACCTAATTTTCTCTTAATCGAAGCACCTGTATCGCTGCTAAAATAGAGCCCTTTTTCAAGAGTATTATTGATAGTGTTAATATCATTCTTATTAGTAGTAATATCACCTTGTATTTTTGTGATATTTCGTGCATTGGCACCAATACGGCTTGAGTTATCTGAGATATTCTGCGTATTTTGATTAATAAAATACTGATTGGAATTAACTCTCTCATTAACCCGCTTTAACTGATCTTCCGTAGCAGCACGCCCTGTAACAGGTGCTGGATTATTTACATTCCATGATGTATTGGTAAGACCTGTGACCGTTCCTGTACCACTATCTATGGTTACAGGATGCGAGGCCGCCCCTTTCCCTACAGTAATCTTATAGTTTAAGCCAACAGTATACTCCTTACCACCTTTCGCCGTTGAGTTTTCCCTTATCGTAATATTACCATCATCATTTGCTTTTACTATGGCTTCTTTAGCCGTACCGTTAATTGCGCGTTGCAACTGACCGTAGTTAACTGCGTCCTGACTACCTGTACCGTCTGCAACACCTCTAACTTGTTGATTATTGGCATTAAGGCCACCGGTTGACACATAGAGTTTATTGCCTACAGACACCCCTTTATTATCAATCGTAGCAGTTCCTGCTGTTACGCTATCCAAACCAGTTAATTTTTTAGCCAATTTCACATTTAGTGTGCCATTTCCGTCTGCTTGAACCCCAATATTGTTGTCAGCCAAAGCACCGGTAGCGCCACCTTTTATTCTTACTGTGTCACCTAATTTTACTTGGTTCTGAACAAAGTTATCACCATAAAAGAACAATCCCTTATCAATATTGTCTTTATTATATCTAATAGCATCGTGGATCGTGCTTTTACCTGTAAAACCGATATCGCTCATCGTTAATTTACCGGTATCAGGATCGAGCGCCGCATTACCGCCAAGGATATTTTTAGTAGTAGTGGCTAAATTGCCCAAGCTATTTGCTACGGCATATAGCTGACTACCATTAATAGCATCTGTAGACGAAGGATTCATACGCCCTGCTGCCACATTTGTAATCGTGCGTTTTACCGTATCATTACCGATACTTACAGTAGAATCTGCCGTTCCTCCCGCTAAATTCTTATACCACAAACCATTTACAAGCTGATTCGGTGTACTATGAGTATCCGCAGTCGCAGAATTAGTACCTAATGCAACTGAGCGATTATGATTTTTGTTTACCGTCGTATTTCTACCAAGAGTAACACTATCCTCTGCATTGCTAACTGCACGATTACCGATGGCAATACTATTTTTCTGAACTGAGTCAGAATCTGTACCAATAGCTATAGAAGAATCCTCACGGGCATTACTTTCCCAGCCCATTGCAATGGAGTTGAGTCCTACTGCATAGGAGTTTACACCAAGAGCTCTGGACCCTTCGCCCTTAGCTTGTGCATTATTACCAATTGCAACGGCCCATTTACCTCTTGCCTGTGATCCGTTGCCCATTGCAACGGCACCACCGGCAGCAGCTTTAGCATTGTTACCAAATGCCATGGAGGATCCACCCCAAGCTCTAGCATTGGTACCAAATGCCTGATCATTATCGGCGCCCACATAGTTACCGGCCTCATCATATCCAGCCCAAGAGGTATTACCGAGGGCAAAACCATTTAAAGAAGCTACTTTTGTCGCATTTCCTATCGCAACACCATTATTTACTTCAACCGTTGCATTTCTTCCGATTGCAACACCTTGCACATTACCAACATTATTCCTATTAGTTTTTGTAACAGTAGCTCCTGTCCCCAAAGCCACACTGTTATCCGCCAGTGCTGTGCTATTATCACCCATTGCTACAGTGCCATTTTTAGCCTGAGCACCAGCCCCTTGCACAATAGTACTCCCATGCACGATCATTGGAGACATCATGGACATAAATAAAGCCGTAGCAATCACAGACCCGGATATCTTGGCAAATACCGATGTCATTGTCGAACGTTTCGACATATTCTTCGCTGTTTCAGCTACAACGACATAACATCCTTTTGTACGACTCCAGATTACTTTAAAAATTCGGTTCATCTCGTCTTACTCCTTGCATAAAACTATCAGATTATATGAATATAATAAAATATTTTATAACTATTTTAAAAAGTAAAAATACAGTTAATATATGGCTATTTACCGATGCATATCATATTAAACATATCATATTCTATGGTAAAAGTAAAAAATTTTTCACTCTACGCTCACCTCTAAACGATAAATATTTATGAATATACAAAAACTCCGCCATATACCTTATGAATATGCTAAATGTACTAATTTTTTCGCATAAAATTAACTTCATGAAAAAAATGTATTTCACCTTAGTTTACTATTATGATCTAACTATTACTCACCTATTTTAATTACATTACAAAATACCATGACATATATATGCTCAAATAGTCATTAAATCTATTTTTTGCATGCAAAAAGGCGCCAAAAGCATTTCGCTTTTGGCGCCTTTTATAAGCACTGCCGTGTCAATATGTTATGTTATGTTATTTTATATTATTTCAAGCCCGCTTGTTGCATCAATAATGCAATTTGTGCTCTCATTTCTTCATTGTCGCGTTGTACTTTTTCGTACTTAGCTTTCAAAGCAGTCATTTCATCTTGCATTACGTACATGGAACTGATAGGGCCACCTTTGTAACGTTCAGGAACTGCTTTCTTCGCATCGGAAGTACCGAATTTACGAGTTACACCAGC
>UMGT01020791.1_pt1 | contig 25404 bp, 13 predicted proteins | sample 1965351 | NCBI WGS metagenome assembly UMGT01 (sample SAMEA4836080, study PRJEB28245) | human gut metagenome | biome: gut microbiome; material: fecal sample | place: Denmark | collected 2008 | reverse complement strand
TCTACAAGAGATTGAATGGCTCCAGAACCGCGGAATACTCATCTCCCATGTTCTGCTGGTTAAGCAGCTCCATAAACTGCTTTAACACATCATTTTCTTCCATGAACTGTTTTGTATTCTGTTCTGCTGTTTCCATTTTCCTAATACCTCCATTTGAATTTGTGCATGATAAAAGCAGCCATTTCTGGCTACTCTCCACATACTGTCCTTATTTACTTTTTACTTATGAGTGAATATTACTGCTCTTATTCGTTTCGATTTCTGCAATTTACTCCTATCTCCCTTCTGCCTTTATCGCTGTAAATAACAAAAAAGACAACTAAGTTTTCCTAATTGCCTTTTTCTAATCCATATATCCTATTTTGAATATTATGATTATTTACTGATTTCCTCTAAGTCGTCATATTCATAATCAATTGCTACAATCTCTGCCGTTGATATTAGTGGCGCTCCCCTTTGTGTGGTACGACCTTGTTCTGAAAAAAGATATAAATTTTCCTTTGCTCGTGAACAAACAACATACAATAGCTTTTTTGTTTCAACTTCCCGATAAAATGGCTTATTTATTATAATATCCCAATGTGGAATATAGCCCTCTAATATTCCAAACGCAATAACTGTAGTATATTCTTCTCCTTTTACACCATGAAATGTATTGATAACCACACCCTCTTTTTCCTTAAAACATTGTTTAAACACATCAACGTCTGTAGATAAATGGTTATTTTTCACTCTATCCTTAACCCTTGCAATAAAATCCTCATATGCCTTGTTCAGATACGCTTCTATACTTAAATCAATTCCAATTCTTATCAAAAATTTTGTTATTGCTTCCTGTAAATAGACAATTCCATTTTCATCAGTTGGGGATATAGAGTTAATAACTTTTAGCACCTTGTACGAATCAATTTTTTCAGATAATCCTATCTTATATTCTTCTGTCAAAATTTCGATTATCTCATTTGCAACCCTCTTTCTTAACTTAATCCTTTGCCCGGATTCTGTAAAAAGTAATTTTGAAATGAGATAAAAAACATTCATAGGATCATACTTTATTGGTGTAATATCGGGCGCATCAAATTTTACATCTGGCAATAATTCCTTCATCCTTTTAGACAACGGAAAAAGCAACCACCACTGAGGCGCAATAATGCATATTTCATTATCTGGAACTCCTTTTAAAAGTTCATCTTTTACAATATAGGCGATTTTTTCAAACAATTCAGATTTACTTATAGTATTATCATAAACTAAGCAACCCATTTTATCCCTTATATCTGATACTGCCTGTATCTTCATACTTTTTAATTGGAAGTTCGAATAATAGTCTACTATCCGTTGTGTTGTACGATAACAGCCATCTAATTCTCTTTCTTGAAACTTTATTCCAAACTCTTTTTGTAATTCATTACACGACTTCGCAACGCCTCCAAGTCCTCCATATATTGCCTGATCTGTATCCCCTACAAAAGTTACTTGTATCTTCTTATCAGCCATTACAATACTACTCAAAATCTTATATTGAAGCTCATTTGTATCTTGGTATTCATCTACAAGAATCGTTCTGATTATTCCAGAAATATTCTCTGCAATAAATTTTTTATCACTTACCAAATCAAATGATATACTTAAAATATCATCAAAATCTATTTCCTTTTCATCTAACAATTTTTTTTGATACTTTTCTAATATTTCCGGGTATTCAAAAGGTTTATTATATCCAATATCAATTCCAAGCTCTTCTATAATTTCTTCAATATATTGCTTGGTAACGTATTCATCTATAATATGATATCCTTTTCGCAAACGCTCATGATACATTGTATACGGTCTGATAACAAATTCCAGACAAAACTGATGTATAGTACCTACCCAAACCTTATCCTCTGGAATCTCAATTTTTTCCAGCCTTTCTTTAATTTCATCAGCAGCCCTATTTGTATATGTTATTGCAATATTGAGTTTTTTCGAATCAATATATTTTTCCACTAAATATGCTAATTTATAAGTCAATGTCCTTGTTTTTCCGCTTCCCGGACAAGCTTTAAGCAATATATTATTTTCATCAATACAAACTTGTCTTTGCTGCGTGTTTAATTCATTCAAAAAAGGCATATCATCCATTAATCACACCATCCCAAACAATACCAATCAACTTCTTCTAAAAATTTTGTTACCACATTATCCTTACATTCTTCTCTAAATTTTTTGATAGAATCCTTTTTCTCCTCCTGTGTTTTAGCCTTTTTAATTTCTTTTTTCAAATCTAACATTTCTTTTTCGCCATAGCCACTCAATGAATATTCTATCATTTTAAAAACAATATCTATTGAAATCACTTCTCTGCTCGCAAATGCAATCGCTTCCAAAATATATTGTGGAACACTAACTCCAATATCAATATAATTTGAAAGAGTAGTAGCATACCACCCCTTACCCATATCTCTGGCTAATGTTAAAACCGTTTTCGCACACGCCGCATCTGTTCCTTTTTTTAAATTATCATTATGTTTCTTAATAGTAGCCGAATCAACATAATTTAAGTCTATTATTTCGCTAATATAATCACTATTCGCCCTCTCATCAGTCAGGGCAAAATCAACCTCTAAAGTATGTGGCGCATAAAATGATTCTACCCAAGGATTCCCGTCATATAAAGTTTCCAACTTTTCCTTTCTACTCTTTCCTCTCTTCTCTGCTTCTGCCTTATAGAATTTGCTATCTCTTTCCACAATCTGCACATCTTCATCCGTAACAATAGCACATGATCTCTGAATTCTTTCTTCACTAAATAAACTGGCAATATACTCAAATGAAACACTTCCTACATTAACCAAACCAATCCCCAGCTCGTCCAAAGATACCCCTAGTGCAGTCTTAATAATATTGGGTATCAATATTTCTTCTCCATCACCCTCTACCAATACTACACCCTTTGAAAACAGCAACACAGAACGTTTGGAGTCCAAATAACGTTCAACACAGTCAGATAATGTTAAATTTTTTAATTGCAAATTATTTTTCCCAAATTCATCAAGTCCTTGACTTGGTTGCATTGAAATACTCTTACTTCCAATTGACTTAAGGATATTTACATTTCTTATCTCCGATACTTCTGCCAAATGTGTAGAATGTGTAGTCGTTATAATTTGTGTATAATCTTTTGTTACTTTTAATTTATCAAATAAAGTTCTCTGAATATGCGTGTGTATATGTGCCTCTGGTTCTTCAATTATCATAATATTTATCAATTCTCGTGTCCTATTCACCTCATATTCCACAATTTTTAAAGCCATATAAATCATATTTAAATGACCTAATCCTAAAGAGTTAATATCATTCTGTTTTGACGGCTTCATAAATAAATATCGTGACAAAGAATTTATATCATCCTTCAATCCAGACTCTAAAATTATCTCTGGCGAATATACCATACCTATCATATCAAGTAGCTTCTCATTGATTTTTTTCCCTACAAATTTAACCTGATCGACTTCTGAAATAGATTTATTTAGCTTTATAATTTCAGATTTAATTGCATCTATTTCGGATTCCTTTATCAATGATTCCACTGATTCTATAATCCTTCTAATTGGATTTTTCGGTTTTCCTAATTCATTTTCTACATCACGCAATGCGTCAATAAATACTACTGAGATATGATCTTGCACATCAGCAATATTCAATTTGCAGCCTAAAACTTCATCATCATCCTCATCTGGATCAGAACATTCCCCATTGTCCAAATCTCCCACAATATTCTTATAAATATTTTTGTCTGTAAAATCAGTCTGTGACCTACTTGTATAATAAAATTCGTAGTCCGATAATTTTATCTTATTTCTCTCTTTTTCAAACTCTACAATATCTGTAATTTCACTTAATTTTTTCCGCACTTGTTTTTGTGGACGAATAAAAAGAGTAATTACACCAATATTATCTGTTCCACTCTTGATATAAGACTTTAAAAAATCTTCATTTTCTTTTTCTGGTACAATCCCAGCGCAGACTTCTGTTTCTTTATCTTCAGAAGTAATCTTGCCAAATATAGCTGAAAGAATAATCCAATGTCCCTTCCAATTACTTAACAAATCAGAAAAATCATTTTCCTTTAACCTTTTAGTATTATAATAATATGTATCATCCAGTAAAATTCTCAATGCTGTCATTGCATTAGATTTTCCCGAATCATTTTCGCCAATAACTGTATTCACACCTTCAGTAAAAGAAAAACGTGTCGAACTAAGATTTTTATAATTCACTATTTGTAAATAATTTAAAAACACAGCTAATTCCCCCTTATGGCGATTTTCTACAAAAATATTTAATATTATACCATAAAATACACCATTTGAATATTATAACTTCTTTTTTAGATAGGGAGGGTTGCCCCTCCCTAATACTACAAACTTTCCTCCTTCCCTTTACCCTTTGAAATATCCGGCTTTTCCGGTGTTTTCTGCCCATATGCCTTGTCCTTGCCAAGTTTGGCAGTCATCTCGGCAAGTTTCTCTTTTATAGAAATGCGCCCTCTTGGACTGTCTGCTAACATTCTCTCCTTCCCATGCTCTGCAACCTTTTCTGATACTGCCCGGTTGAATGTTGGCTTGAATGATTCGTCTGCCACAGCTTCCACACTGTCCTGCATTTCCTCTATGTCGATTTCCTGTTGTTCCCCGCTGTCTGTTTCCGGCTCATCGTCCATATCAATCCCATCGCTGCCTTTTTCGTCCATATTCAGAAGTGCATTTAACTCTGTAAGGCGTTCTAACTTCTCCGCAAGCTCCGCTTCCTGTGCAAACGGTTTTGTGACCTCCACTTTTGCTGTTTCAAGCTGATGCTCCACGTTTTCAAGTTTCTGCGCCACCGCTTCCATTTTAGCGGTCATACCTTCTAAGGCATTGCTTAACCTCTGCAAATTTCCCAACGGATCAGTGCCGATTTCCACCTCATGGCTGATGCTGCCCTTTAAATTGACTGTAAATTTGGAAAAGAACGAATCAAAAGAAACACTCATTTTAAAACCCTGATATTCCCCGATTGTGACTGCCATGTTTGGCTGTTTTGCACTCCGGCACATATCAATCAGTGCGGTTCCGGCTTCCTTTTTGTCTGTATATACCCTGTTACCAATTTTTATGGAAAAGGTGTCCTTATCCGGGAATTTATTCTGCTGGTAGGTCTGTATGTCGGCTCGATACCCTTCAAGCCTTTCCTTCATGGTGGCTATCTGCGCCGGGTAATTCTTCACGATATTGTCCTCCAGACGGTACTTTTGGCTTGTATGGTTTGCCTTTAACAGTTTTAACTTGGATACCTGAATATCCAAGTCCATTTTTTCCTTGATATACGGATTGCCTGTTGCCAATGCTTTCACTTCCGCATAGGTTAATGCAGCTTCATCAATGTCCTCACAGGAACGTACCGGGGATTTGCTCGTCATAATCTGCCCGATGAATTTCTGCTTATTTTCAATGAGCTGCCAACTGTACGAATCGAATGTGCCTTCCGTCACATACCGGAATATCTTAACCTTTGGATTAAGGTTGCCCTGTCTTAAAATACGCCCCTCCTGCTGTTCGATGTCCGAGGGACGCCAAGGCACATCAAGGTGGTGTAGGGCAATAAGCCGATCCTGTACGTTTGTCCCGGCTCCCATCTTTGCGGTTGAACCCAATAAAAAACGAACCTGCCCGCTTCTTACTTTTGCAAACAGCTCCGCTTTCCTTGTTTCCGTATTGGCATCATGGATAAAGGCTATCTCCTGTTCCGGCACTCCCTTTGCCATGAGCTTATCCCTGATGTCCTCATAAACATTAAATGTACCATCTCCCTTCGGCGTAGATAAATCGCAGAAGATAAGCTGCGCCGACTTCTGCTCTTTGGTCTGCTCCCATATCTCAAATGCTTTCTCCACACAGGTTGTGGCTTTGGAATTTTCCTCATCGAGAAGCATATCATTGATTAAACGCTGGTCTAACGCTAACTTTCGCCCGTCATTCGTGATTTTCAGCATATTGTCAACCGTTGCGTCCACCTTGCGGTCACGCACCGCTTCCGCCCTCTCTGCAAGGGACTGTACCATTTCCTTCTGGTGTTCACTTGGCTTCAGTACGATATTCTCATAATCCGCTTCTGGAACAGGAAGTTTCAGCATATCCGGTGTCTGAATGTCTGCGCTCTCCTTGAATAATGCGATCAGCTCCGGCAGGTTGAAGAACTTGGCAAACCTTGTCTTTGCCCTGTAACCCGTACCCTCCGGCGCAAGCTCTATGGCGGTCTGTATTTCCCCGAAAGATGCTGCCCAACTGTCGAAATGCCCCAACCCTAAACGCTGCAAGGTATTGTACTGGAGATAGCGCATATTCGTATATAATTCCGTCATGCTGTTGCTGATCGGTGTACCCGTTGCGAATGTGATGCCCTTCCCGCCTGTCAGCTCGTCCATATACTGGCACTTTGCAAACATATCAGAAGATTTCTGTGCTTCCGTCTGTGCAATGCCTGCAACATTCCTCATTTTTGTGTATAAAAAGAGGTTCTTATAGTTGTGGCTCTCGTCCACGAACAGCCTGTCCACGCCTAACTGCTCAAAGGTAACAACATTGTCTTTCCGGCTTGCATCGTTTAAGCGGCTCAATCTCGCATTCAGCGATTTCTTTGTCTTTTCCATCTGCTTAATAGTGTAGCGCTCGCCCTTTTCCGCTTTGGTGGCTTCGATTGCCATTTCAATCTCCGCTATCTGCCTTTCAATCATTGCTGCCTGTCTTTCAGTAGAAAGCGGTATCTTCTCAAATTGACTGTGCCCGATAATGACTGCATCATAATCGCCTGTTGCTATCCTTGAACAGAATTTTTTCCGGTTTGCCGGTTCAAAATCTTTCTTGGTGGCAGCTAAGATGTTAGCGCCCGGATAAAGGCGTAAAAAGTCGCTTGCCCACTGCTCCGTCAAATGGTTTGGCACGACAAATAAACTCTTTTGGCATAACCCTAACCGCTTATTCTCCATTGCTGCGGCAATCATCTCAAACGTCTTTCCTGCACCCACGCAATGTGCAAGCAGCGTATTATCCCCATAGAGCTGATGCGCCACTGCGTTAAGCTGGTGCGGTCTTAATTCAATGTCCGGTGTCATGCCGGGGAATTTTAAATGCGAACCGTCATATTCCCTCGGTCTGCTGGAATTAAACAGCTCATTGTATTTTGCACATAACGCCTGCCTTCTCTCCGGCTCCTGAAATATCCAGTCCTTAAAGGCTTCCCGGATTGTTTCCTGTTTCTGGCTTGCAAGCATAGTTTCCTTTTTATTAAGGACTCTTTTCTCCTTACCGTCCTCAGTAATGACATCAAAGATACGGGTGTCACGAAGGTTCAGGGAATCCTCTAAAATCTTATAGGCGTTTGCCCTGCTCGTTCCATAGGTCATACCAACAAGTGAATTGCCCCTGTCCGCATTTTTACCCTTTACATTCCACTGTCCCGTCACATCGGAATACTGTACCCCCATTAAATTACGGTCAAACAGATACTCCGGTGTTTCAAAAGTTTCACGCATGAAGTCCTCGATATACTTGGTGTCGATCCACGTTGCGCCGATACGCACCTCAATCTCCGAAGCGTCAAGTTCTTTCGGCTGTACGCCCTCCAGTGAGGTTACGTTAATGGCAAATTCCGGGTGGTTCTCTGCAAATACTTTTGCAACTGCCAGTTTTTCCCGCACGTTCCCGCTTAAATATTCGTCTGCTGTTTCCCATTTCTCCGTAACAGGATTTTGGAAGATAACCCCGGCAAGCTCTTTTGTGATTTCTTCCTCACTCTTATTTGCAAGCTGTGACATATAGGGCAGATCTACCCCTGCTTTTTCGCCAAGAGAAACCGACAGTGCTTCACTTGCGGTATCCACGCTCGTCACGACTTCCTGTTTCTTTATGGTGCGTTTTGAGAACATATCCGCCTTGCCGATGAAGTTCCCCTCATCGTCCAGCTTTTCAAGGGAACATAAAAGACAGTAACTCGAATCCTGATTGAACGCCCTCTTATTGGTCTGTGAACTGATAAGACCGAATTTCTTGGAAAAATCATCATATAACTGGTTTAATTCCGTCTGCTTGTTTTTAATCATATCCTCCGGGTATTCACTCAACTGGAAGTCAATCAGCTCCTGTGTACAGTCCCGGATTGCCACCATGCCCTTGATGCGCTGCTCTGCCTTTTCTGACACATCAACAGGCTTCATAATGGAATTTTCCCGGTAGTACACTTTTTCATCTACTACGGTATAGCTGTAATTCTTCACGTCCGGATCGGCGGGGATATTCTCCCTTGCAGGCTCATCATCAATCTCATTAAAATCTGCCTGTTCGATGCTGCCCTCCACATGGGAAAGTACATTTTTAAGCTGCGCTGACAGCGGAAGGGAATTGTCCGGCAGACAGGCGGATTCCATGCCATGCGCACCCGAAACCATTTCCATTTTTCCAAGCACCATCTCCGGGTGGTCTGCAAAATACTGGTTCATTACAATACCGTCTTTTTCCGTCAGATGCACCCAATCCGGTTCAATATCTAATACCCGGTCACGTTTCTTCAAAAACAGAATATCCGATGTAACCTCTGTACCCGCATTTTCCTTAAAGGCTGTGTTCGGAAGCCTGACCGCCCCCAAAAGCTCCGCCCGCTGTGCAAGGTATTTTCTTACTTCCGGGCTTTTCTTGTCCATAGTTCCCTTTGAAGTGACAAAGGCAACCACACCGCCCGGTCTGACCTTATCCAGCGTTTTTGCAAAGAAATAATCATGGATAAGGAAGTTATGTTTGTCGTAGGCTTTGTCAGCCACTTTGTACTGTCCGAATGGCACATTTCCCACCGCAACATCAAAAAAATCATTGGGATAACTGGTATTTTCAAAGCCTGTGATTTTAATGTCCGCATGGGGATAGAGCTGCTTTGCAATCCGTCCGGTAAGTCCGTCAAGTTCTGCCCCGTACAGTCTGCTCCCCTGCATTTCCTCCGGCAGACAGCCATAGAAATTTCCAATCCCAGCGGCGGGATCTAACACATTCCCTTTGGTAAAACCCATTTTCCCCACTGCATCGTAGATTGCCTGAATGATAACAGGGCTTGTATAGTGGGCATTTAAGGTGCTTTCCCTTGCGGAAGCGTATTCTTCCGGGGATAACAGGCTTTTCAATTCCTGATATTCATTCGCCCAATTCGCTTTTGTTTCGTCAAAAGCGTCAGCAAGACCGCCCCAACCTACATATTTCGCTAATACTTCCTGTTCTTCCGGTGTGGCAATGCGGTGTTCGCCCTCAATCTTTTCAAGGGTGCGTATGGCTTCCACATTCTGACGGAATTTCTCTTTCGGCGCAAAGCCTTTTCCAGTAGTTTCCGCTTCATTGAAAGTAATATGGTAATTGGCTGCGCCTGACTTGTTTATCTCCGGTTCTTTCCCTGATACTTTTTCCGGCTCTATATCCGTTTCCCCTGTCAGCATTTCCACATCACGCATGACCTGCTGGATAAACGGATCATTCTCTAAGGCGTTTTCATCTACAAGCTGCCCGTCCACAATCCCGGCTTTTGCAAGTCTTTCCCGGACTGCATCTGTATCAATATCAGAAAAATCATCTTCTGTATCAATAATATTTTCAATTTCCGGCAGTTCTGTTTTCTCTGATTCAGTTTCCTCTACTGGCTCAATACTTTCCGTTTCCGCCTGTTCTTCCTTCGTCAACTGCCCTGTTACAGCTTCCTTTTCTCCTGAAATATCTTCATTGATGCGGTCAGCATACGCATCTGCTTCCTCCTGTGTAGCAAACGTCGGTACTGTGCCATCGCCCGCCACATAGTAATCCTGCTTTTCGTTGTCCCATACCGCAAAAGGCTCTGTAAAGGCATCAGTTGTTTCCGTAACCAAAAAGCGCCCTGTTATTTCCTGTTCTGGTTCTTCTTTTGGAACTTCCTCCGCAGCGTTTTCTTGCCTCTGCTGTTCGGGTTCGTCATAACGTGCCGCATAACTTTGTGCTTCTTTCAGCAGACGATCCATTTCTACTGCTTTTTCCGTATTCCCACTGATTGACTGCATGAGGACATAATCGGCAGCTTCTAAAAACAAAGCGTCATAGACTGCCTTCCCCTCTAACCGCCTTTCATCGGTCTGAATAGCAACCTCCCCTGTGTCCTCATTCCAGCCGACCACATCTTTCATGGACAGCGCACCGCAGATTTTAACCACAACGGACATTTCCGCAAGCCTTTCCATAAGCGCCCTGTCACTGCCGCTTATGTTATTTTCTGCTTCTGACTTTTGGACATTTTGTCCAGAAGTTTCTTTTTCCGGTTCCGGTATATCCGCCTTATCCGGTTCCCTGTCACGCTCTATGTAACGCCTTGCCTGATTGGTAAAACCGTCCAGCACAGCCGGGTGGGAAGTGACGATATAATCCCTTGTCTGCCAGTCCGCATCGGATACAAGTATTTTTGCCCATTCCTTGTTATTTGGAGAAAAACGCCCGTCATTGGATAAGTGCATGATTGTATTGGCAAGGACATTCTCAACACGTTCCTTTCCAAACTGCTTTATGACACCCTCTGCGGTATCCCTCGGAAGTGTATAACCGTCAAACTTCTCTGCAATCGCCTTTTCTATTGCTTCTTTGCACTCAATCCTGACACCATGCTCCAGCTTTTCCTGTTCCCTGCGCATGGCTTCCTCTGCCTGCTCTTTTTTGTACTGTGCATAGGCTTCCTTGCCCTCCGGTGTAAGGTATTTATCCTCTTTTACAAGCTCCCTGATACGCTTTTCCACCACGTTCCACTTTAAAAGCACTTTTGCGTATGGGCTGCCATAGCTGCCTTTTTCCAGACGGATACCTTTTGCATCATGATCCTCATGCCCGGTATCGCTCCCCACAAGTGCGTGGGAACTGCCGCCTGTACCGTATTCATTTTTAAGAAAAGCAATATTTTCTTTCTTGTCATGCCCCTCCATGAAATACTCATAAATACGGAACTGTCCATGATGAAAATTGCTTCCGCCTGTCAGACGGGTATCTATCTCGTCCTGCGTAATAAAATCTTCATGCAAGACCTCTACATTGTCCTGTGCCGGATATTCCTTTTTTTCTGCGCTTAAATCGGCAATCTCTGAAAGCAGATGCTCAGGACTTTTCACATACCGCCACTTGATATTCTTTTCCCCTGTTTCAAGCTGCTCTTTCGCTTTGGCAAGCTCCCCTGTGACGGTATCACGTCCTTCCTGTGTGGATAAAAGCTCACAGAGGTTTGTCATGCTTTCCGGATAATTATAATTATTAATTGGTATGCTCTCCGGCACTTCCCCGATACCGTCCCGGAAGAAATTGTAAAGGTCATTTGACACCCGCTGGCGTTCTATTTCATCTACAAGGAACACTTCACTAGCACTCATGTAAGAGCCATTTTCCACCATAGAACGGACAATGCCCTCTACTTCCTGCCAGCCCATTACTGCAACCGGGTTTTCCTTTGCCGACATACCGTAACCGATGCTCATGCCTTTTTCATTAAACCATACGGAAACAGGATTATTGCCAAAATCAAAGCCTTTTCCGGTAGTCCGGTATTCGTTTTTCAGAAATTCCGCCATTTCCTCTGGTGTTTTCCCCTGCTGGTACTTGGCATAAATGCGGCTTCTGCTGTTATCCCGCCCGCCGCCTGTACGCAGAATGGCTTCAAGCTGTTCTGTTGGCAGAGAAAAAGCAGCGGGCATGGTGTATTGCTCTCCTGCCTGCGCTGCTTCAATCGTGCCGATCTGTTCCTCTACACTTGGGAACAGGCTTAACTGCTGGTATGTTTCTTCCGGTTCCTGCCACTGCGGTATCTGCCCTTCTTTCAGATACTCATTTTTTTCCATGTAAAAAGCAATGCTGTTTCTGACATCTTCCCATGATATGGTAACTTCCCCTATCCGTTCTGATTGGCTTCCCCTCCAGAACGAAAGACCGTTTTCATCTGCCTTATACCCGGCACGTTCCCCGCCTATGTAGAACTCTGCATATTCTCCATGCCTGTAACTGTTTTTGATATACTCTGTCTGTTTATTCTTATCCGGCTCAAAAAGCATCACTCCGGCAATATCAGGACATCTATGCACCATAAATTCATCAAACTGCAAAACACCCTTTTCGATATCAGGCAAAGAAAGACCGGATAATGTGTTTTCTTCATTATCCGGCTCCTGTAATTCCCTATTTTCAGTTGTTTCTTCCTCATTTACAAACTGTATACCAGTTCCGTCAAAACGATCTCCTCCGCCGCCTGCCTGATGCTGTTCATCTTCTGCACCCATAGCATCTGGTTCTCTGCTTTGAGTTTCTCTGTCACGCCCTCCTGCCTTACCATCTGCACGGTCAGAAGCTCCATTCTCTGCTCTGCCTGTTCCTGAATGGTCAGAAGATGTTCTTTCAGCTTCCCTTTCAGGAGAAGTCCTGTGTAAACTCCCTTCTTGTGTTCCTGTAAGTAATTCTTCCGCATCAATCCGTACTTGGTCAGTGTCCCCTCCGGCTGCTCGTCCATCTGTAACATCGGGATCATGTAATCCCCGTTCTTTTCGTATGTCAAATTCATTATTATTGCTCCTTTCCCCGGCGTTTTCGGTCTGTTCGATAGATTGTCCGTCCTGCATTTCACTTTCACGCTTTAAAGCATTATAGCGTGTGTCAGAGGTATTTGCAAGTCCTTTCTCGCCTAAATTTTTAGTTTCCGCATTTCTTGCATTCTCCCTGTCATACGCCCCGATTGCCTTCCCAATTTCCATAAGGACAGGCTTGGATAAATCGGATACGCTGTTTCCGATATGTGACAGTGTTTCCACTGTGTTAAACTCATGGATATATGGGAACTCGATTTCTTTGGACAATTCCTTTTCGTCCATGCCGCACCGTTTCAAAACAGTATAGGCAATACTGTCTGCCAGCGTTTCCCGGATACGCACACCGATATTCAGTTCGTCAAGCTCCTCTAAGAAACTTCCCTCTTTCAGATATTCCATATCTGAAGCAAGTTCCTGATAACAGTCCCCCGCTATGCGTGACGCAATCTCCCTGATCCTGTCCACAAATCCAGCTTCTTTATTGGTATCCCCGTAAATCTGCTCCAGACGGTCAATCACTGCTTCCTGATGTTCCTCTTTCATTTCCCATAGCTGCGGAAACCGCCCGATCCGCCTTGCCTTATGTACATCTGATATGTCAAAGACATACCGCAGTCCGGTATAAGGACTCCCTTCTTCATCAATCAGTGCAATTCCTTTTGCGCCCTTGTTTACCCAGCAGTGCATTTTTTCATTCCATATCTCTATGGAAGCACAGGCTGTCGCATCCGGTCTTTGGGCATAGATGAGAAGCTGTTCTTTGAACGGGTATTTGTAAAGCCCTGATGCTGTGTTCAGGTACTTTTTCCAGCTTTCGTCATTTCTCGCCACTTCCCTTGCTGTTTCCTCGGAAAGTGCAGAAATTAAGTCATATTTTCTCATTGTAAACCTCCGTTTCTTAATTTTTCGTAATTTTAGGCAATAAAAAAGGTGGCTATGGTTCGTTCATAATCCATTGCCACCAGTGACGATAAACTTTATTCAATTTTTATCTGCTCCTTTCCCATAATATTTGTATAAGAAAAGTACCCAAGATTTCTCCTAAGTACCCTCTACTAAAAATAATTATATCATTTACAAACTATTCCCTTATTCAGCCATCTTACGTTCTATACAAGAAGAACATAATTCTAAATCATTTTCCTCATCTTTAAGATATATTCTTCCACATTCACTACAAAACTCAACTTCACTCTCATAGTAATACATTCCACAAGAAAAACACACATACATACCACCTGTATTAACAAATGAATATTCCCCACAATCAGGACATTCATATAAAGGATATTCCCCACCATCTTTTATAATCTCATACTTACTCAATCCCTTTATAATACTAAGATATTCATCGGCTGCTTGACTTCCAACTTTTTCATACGCACAGAAGAAGCAATGACATTTATTACTATTATAGCCGCACTTTAAAAACCTTTCCTTGCACGAAGGACACTCTACCAATTCTTCTAGTAATGATTCATCCTTCGCTTTCGCTGTTGCCATTTTTAAAGCATCATCATAGTGTTCTCTTAGTTCTGCTGTACACTTAATCAGCTCTTGAATCAGTTTCTCTTCCTGCTCTGTAAGACCAAATTCTTCATCATACTCATCTTTCAAACTCACTGAAACTGGTGAAGTAAAATCATCATAGTTATCTGCAATAAATTTATTTATCACACCTAATGAGTTATTAATACAAGCTTCAATTGCTGGAAAGCTATCAATAATAGTAAAGTGTTCCATTTGATTTCTCAATCGTCGTAAATTTTCAAATATAGATTTACTTTCCTTATCAATCTCAATATCACATAGTCTTTCTAATCTTTCAAAGATTGTTCCACTTTCTACACTTCTAAAAGAGCCATTCTTTAAATGCTCTCTGTTTGCTTTATTCATATCTGAAAAAATGTAAGTCCAATGTTCTCTATATAATCTACTTTTTAAAATCAGCTCTATTCCAGACGATAAGTGCAATAAACTATATTTTATTTCTTGTTCTTTTGTTTTACAATCATCTTGTTCTGCTTTCTTTAAATGTGAAACCGAATCAATTATAAAATCTAATCCATTCTCAAGCATTGTTAAACCCATAATATACCTCCAATATCTTTGACTTACTACAAAATCCAATGAATATATTATACCGCATCACTTAACATTTTTCACCTATTTTGACAAAGAGGGGAAAATAACCTCCCCTCTTATATCGAAAATTTTTAACTATTTTCTAACCTTATTCGTAGAAGCCCTGTTCCTCAATACCTTTTTCTAAAATGGTATGTATCAGTTCCTCCAGTTCCACTCCGTTAATCTCACTGACTACAATCAGCTTTGCAAGGGTATCTTTCTGTACGGATACCGAATAAAACTCCTCATCAGCACGAAGCTCATGCACACAGATACCCAGTCCGTCCGCAATCTTGCATACCACGCCAAGCTCCGGCTCTCTGATTCCTGCCAAAATATCCATGATAGTCCTCTCCGGCACTCCTGATAATCTCGAAAGCTCCATAATACTGATTTCTTCCTCTTTCATCATATTTAATAACTTATCTCCTGTTGTAAACATATTCTTTTCCCTCCAAAAAAAATAAGAGCATATAGGCTATTTTCTATATGCTCTAACGCTGATTAACTATTTTATTGTGATTGCAGTAATTATTGACCGATAAATTAAAATCTGTATAGGTTATCAAAACAATTTATGTTATTGACTATAAATAATCTTCAATAATCTCTGTTAATTCGTCAATATAATTTTTTACCTCATGTTCCGCATCATTCTCATCAGGATATGTAAAAATAGCATCATACTTACATAAAAACTCATCATATTGCGTTTCGCTACTCTGCAATCCCTTTGCATGAATGTAAGATACAACCATAACTGCTGCATCCATAGGACGAGATTCAAAGTTGTCAGCATCAGCTAACCCAGAAACTCCAGCTCGGTCACACTTAAACAACCTGCGAACTTGATGCTCTAATTCTATCGCATCATTATGATTTATTCTGTACATAGTTTTACCTCCTCAAATACAGTATTGTCTTAAATGACAACTTTCAATTTACATTGTTCATATAATACCACAATCACAATAATATTTCTATCTATTTCTTTTTCCCTGAAGATTTCTTCTTTGGAAACTCCATGACAATTTTAAACTGTACCCCGCTTTTTTCTTCCCCGTCTTTGGTGTAGTGGTATTCTTCCGTCCCACTCGGAATGATATAGGCATCGTAAGTCTTGTTTGCCTTGTTCTTTAACCCTTTTAACAGGATTTTCTTTCCGGCAAGCATATCCTTTACCTGTGCATCGGTAAGCACAGCGCCCATAACCCGGCTTACATTCATGCCGCATTTATTTTTGCAGTACGCACCGAATTTTCCCTTTACCACCTGACCGCCGCAGTTCGGGCACGTTCCAAGCGTTTCCTGCTCCTGTACAAACATCTTTTTCTGTTCGTCACTGACTTCATGGTAGGTATGGATAAGCTCCGACACCATATTTTCAATGTCTGCCATGAAGTCCTCCATCGCAAGCTCCCCTTTTGCTACCAGCGTCAGGGCATTTTCCCAATCGGCGGTAAGTTTCGGGGACTTTACCACATCTGGGAGAACTGTTATCAGCTTCAGTCCGTCCTCTGTCGGTATCATCTGCTTTTTGTCACGCTTCACGAAACCGTCTTTGACTAACTTCTCAATAATGTCCGCCCTTGTCGCAGGTGTGCCAAGTCCCTTACGTTCCACATCATCACCCATATCCTCTGCCCCGGCACGTTCCATAGCGGATAACAGGCTGTCCTCCGTAAAGTGTTTTGGTGGTGTTGTGAAATGTTCGCTGATTTTCGTCTGCACACCCTCAAAGGTCTGCCCTTCTGACAGCTCCGGCAGCTTCTTTTCCCCGTTTTCATCTTCCTTATTCCCGGCAATCTTAAAGGAACGCTTAAAAACATCTTCAAAGACCTTCCACCCGTTATGCGTGACAGACTTTCCGGAAACCGTAAAAGTATGCCCGTTGCAGGAAAACTCCGCTTTGACTGTTTCATACAAATGCTTTTCCCCTGTTGCGCACAAAAGGCGGTTTGCAATCAAGGATAAGATTTTGCACTCCGTTTCCGGAAGCGCCGCAAGGTCAGCCTTTGCAATCTCCATTGTGGGAATGATCGCATGGTGGTCTGTAACTTTTTTGCTGTTCAAAACCCTTTTTATATCAGGATTGAACATCATGTTTTCCTCAAACATAAGGGAAGTGAAAACCGCTTCTATCACATTCTTTGCGGTCTGCCCCATATCGTCAGACAAAAACTGGCTGTCCGTTCTCGGATAAGTAGCCAGCTTTTTCTCATATAAACTCTGCGTGTACTCTAAGGTCTGTTTTGCGGTAAAACCAAATAAACGGTTCGCATCACGCTGGAGTGTGGTAAGGTCATAGAGCTTCGGCGGTGCAACTGTTTTTTCTTCCTTTAAAACAGATGTGACAAGAGCCTGCCCATTCCGGCAAGCTCCCACGACTTCATCTGCTTTATTTTTATCATCAATGCGCCCGGTGGCGGCATCAATCCCATCCATCAGGATATGCGCCATGTAATATTTTTCCTTTTGGAAATTCATGATCTTTGTTTCCCTGTCCACAAGCATTGCAAGTGTAGGTGTCTGCACCCTGCCTACTTTTAAGACCTTGCCGCCATACAGCACCGTAAACAGTCTTGTACCGTTGATGCCCACAAGCCAGTCCGCCTCCTGTCTGCACAGTGCGGAATGATAGAGGTTATCGTAATCACTCCCCGGCTGCAAATTTTCAAAACCTTCCCGGATTGCGCTTTCCTCCATTGAGGAAATCCACAAGCGTCTGATCGGCTTGTCACACCCTGCCATCTCATACACAAGGCGGAAGATAAGCTCCCCTTCACGCCCTGCGTCGGTTGCACAAATCGTAGCCGACACATCTTCCCTGTGCATCAACTGGTAAAGCACATCATACTGCGCTTTGGTGTCTGCCTTGACCTCATACTGCCAGTTCTCCGGTTTTATGGGAAGGCTCTCATAAGTCCATTTCTTCCACTGTTCCCCGTAACTTTCCGGCTGTGCAAGCTCCACAAGATGCCCCACGCACCAGCTCACAAGATAACCGTTTCCCTCCATGTATCCGTCTTTACTTTCCACTGCGCCGATTACTTCTGCGATGCTCCTTACAACGCTCGGTTTTTCTGCTATCACTAACTGCATTTATTCGTCCTCCCCGTCTTTACTGTCAAAGAAATCGTCCTCTTTGTCCTCGTTTTCTTCCTCATCATCGTCGTATTCTTCTTCCTCGTCATCCTCATCATCGTCCTCGTCAAGAAATTCCTCTTTCTTCCCTCTGACTACCTTGAAATAATAACCTCCGCCAATGGCTGCTACCGCTGCAATACCAAGAATGATATAAGTCGCTGCCGGGTTTTCCTTTACCGGCTCCGGTTCGGGTTCTTCCACAGCTTCGCCGCTGCCTTCCTCCGTCGCTTCTTCCGTTGGTTCTTCTTCCTTTTCCTGTTCCCCGTTATTATTGGGCAGTGCGCCCTCTGTTACAGGGATTGCAGACTCCAGCGCAGCAGAATTTTTCGGTAATGTTTCGCTGTTGTCCGTTGTCACGTTCAGAAGGTCATTTTCCGTAACTTCCGTCAGGAAATAAACCACTTCATCGTCCCCGTCCCGGTCAATCACAAGATAGAATACTTTTTCCGAAGCGGTCTGGATTGTATAAAACTCTTTCCCCTTCTCGCTCTTTTCACTGTCAGCGGAATTTTCCGCTTTTTCCGATGCTGCCGCTTCCGCCATTGCCTGTTTTTTCTGTTCTGCCGGGCTTAATTCAGATATGGTATTACCGTCACTGTCCGTTTTGGTATGCTCCGTAACCTGTGCGGTGGCAGAGGAAGGCTTGGTTGCCTGTGCATTGACCGGGAGCTGCTCTGCCGGGTTCTTTTCGCTGCTGTCCTCTTTTTCCGGATCGGTGTAATATGGGTTGGCGGTTTTATAAACCTCCGACATATTCCCGGCATTGTCCATAGCGGAAATGGTAAAATACTGATACCCCGCATCAAACTGTTGCAGGCGGATATTCAGGACACCGTTTGTAAGGTCTGTAAACTCATACCCGTTCACATAGACCGCCTTGATGCCGGAATCAGTATCTTGCGCCTGTACGCTTAACAGTCCGTCACTGACCGCAGCATTCAGCGTAGGCTTCGTGAAATCAAAACATTTAATGTAGCGGTTTTTCTCATAGGTCTTGCCCTTCTGGTCTGTCACAAGCACATAAACGGTTGTGTTTTCTGAAATCTCCACATACATATCCTCTGTGATGTCCGTCCAGCTCCCGTTCTGTGCAATCTTCGCCTGTACGGTCTTTATGGTGAAATTGCCGGAATGTGCCACATCTTCTACGGAAATATGTACTTTTGTGGTATCATTGTGCCATCCTGTCGGTGTGGTGATTGTGATTTTTACATTTGGGTTCACATATTCACATAGGGTGTAATCCTCTTTACATACTTCGCAATCCTTATCAAGAGAATACTGTGTGCATTTTTCCCCACAGGTACATTCCGGCTTTGGAATATCATTCCCCGATACCGTTTCGCTCTCTGTTCCGCCCTCGTCTGCGGATTCTGTTTCCTCGGCATTTTCCGGTGCTGTTTCCGTTTCTGTGCTTTCCTTTGCGCCTGTATCCTCTGCATGGACATCTACCGTATTCCCGCTGTTTGCCATGAATGCCCCTATGGGCATAATAAACAGTACCGCCGATAAAAGCAGCGATACCAGTGCCTTAACTGATAACTTTTTCTTCATTTCCCGTCATCTCCTTTTTCTTTTCTTTTTCTGCCAATAACTGCAAAATCTCGTCCTCACTCAATTTGATAAGTAATTGCAGCTTTTCGGACGAGATTTTATTCTTTTCAATAATATCCATTTTTTCGGCTCTTTCCGCCATGCGCTTCTGTTCTTCCAAGTCCTTCTGCTTTGCCTGCAATGTTTCAAGCTGCGCCCGCACTTTGGAAAGCTCCTTTTCAATGCGTTCCTTTGTCATAAATCCCTCCTAATTTAATCTTCCAAAACTGTAAAAGTGGCTCTGCCAGTATGACGAATTAATGTTTGCGTAACTGATTGGATCGCCACAGTGTATCATCACTCCGTTTCCACAGTATATCCCCACATGGCTGACCGCACCCGCCGAATTGTAAGTCCCGGTAAAGAAAATAATATCCCCCGCTTTTGCGTCTGATGCGGAAACCGGAGTACACTGGTCATAGATGCCCTGTGCGGTAGTTCGTGGAAGGTTGTGTACACCGCTGTTGGTAAATACCCAGCAGACATAGCCGGAACAGTCAAAACTTGTTGCCGGGGAAGAACCGCCCCATACATAAGGATAGCCGAGATATTTTGCGGCTTCCTCCATAAGCGCCTGCACTGATGCGTCATCATATGCGTCCGGCGGCACTGCATTTCCCGGCGCACCGCCCGGTGTTTCACCGTACAATGTACCCTCGCCCACATCAAAATAAAATAACGGGTTATAATACTCCCCGTTGTATAAACATTCGATATGCAAATGGCTTCCTGTGCTGCTCCCGGTGTTCCCTGTCGTGCCGATGACCGTCCCTTTGGTTATTTGCTGCCCCGTACTCACGCTAAGGCTGTCCATATGGGCATACTTGGTTGTGTAACCGTCCTTTTCAATCGCCACATAATTCCCATAGTGGCTGTCATAAGCTGCCGCTGTCACTGTACCGTCATGCGCTGCATAAACGGTTGTGCCTGTCGGCACTGCTATGTCCACGCCCCTGTGCAGTTCCTCGTTCCCTGTGCTTGGATTCTTCCGGTATCCATAATAGCTTGACACATAATAATACCAGTAAAGGTTAAGCGGCGAAGCAAACTCCTGAAGCAGACCGTTTGTTTCCCCATACATGGCAAAAATCTCTGCCTGCTCCGTATCCATTTTCCCGGCAACAAGGCTTTCCAGTGGTATAACTGTAAGTGTCACTCTAAGGATACTGACCTCATATTCTTCCTCACTTTCCTCCCCGGTGTCCGGATCAGTGACCGTCCTTGTCCTCGTTTCCGTATCCGGTGTGAGCGTCAGCGTGTACATTTCATCAAAAAGCGCCTGTATCCCGCTTTCCACTTCACTTGCGGTAAATTCCGTATGGACAGCAGATAAATAGCTGATAAGGGTAAACGGGTTATGCCCGATTTCACCAAGATTGTAGGAATATTCATCATACCCCGGATAATCCGTTTCCACCCGGTCAATCTCATTCTGCAAGTCAAGCTCCAGCCGGGTAAGCTGCAAGTCTGCGGCATCAATCTCTTTCGGCTCGCTTAAATAACTCGCTGCTAAAATCGTGGACTGTGTATCCGCAAACATCGCCCCGCAGGACGATACGGAAACCATGATCATCATAAGGAGTAAAACCATGATGCCGACTGTCACAAGCAGACCTGCATTTTTACGGGCAAACTCCTGTAACTTCCTCGCCACAGTAACAGTACCGTTCTTTGTCTTTTCAAATGCCTGCTCCGCCGCCTTTGAAGTGGCTGCTTTCTTCCTTGCCTTGATGTACTCCCGCTTGATGCGCTGTTTCTGCAACCGCTTCTGTAACACTTTTTTCTGTATCTGCGGGTTTTCCTCCAAGAATTTCTGATACTGGAAATTCACTTCTTTTTTGAACTGCTTCTTTTCCAGCTTTGCCACCTTCGCCCGCTGTTTCTGTTCTTTCCCTTTAATCTGCCTTTTGACAAAACCGAATAATTCCTCGCTTTTCTGTTCTGTCTTATGTGCGCCCTCCACAGCAGAATTTTCTTTCTCCGTTTCCGCTATCTTTCCATGCACGAAATTCCGGCTCTCATTCTGCACCCTGCGCATGGTGGACTTGGATATGCCCTCCTGTTTGAAAGGCTTCTCCTTATCCATAGGGACAACCACATATTTCCCCTTCCCGGTTTTCTCGTCAAAAACTCTCTGCAAGGTATATTCCCTTGTCTTTGGCAGCTTCGCCCTTGCCTTCTGCACCTTCTTTCCGGCTTTCTCTGCCTGTTTCTGTTTCCTTTGCAGCTTTTTACTGCCTGTAAAGTCTGAACCGCTTTCCTCCTGAAAGGAATTTCCCGTATTTTCCGTAAAAACATCTTCCGCAAAAGTATTTTCTTTTGTGTTTTCACCGCCCCGGTACTCTTTCCGCACCCGCTTTTTATGGTATTTTCCCTTTTTCTGCGACTGCCTGTAAGTGTCCCGGCGGTGGTAATCGTCCGTATCAGGCTGTCTTTTTTCTGCTTCCTCCGGCTGGCTGGATTGATCCTGTCCGTTAAAAGCACTGTTTTCCTTTACAAAATCTGTTTTTTCTTCCTGTTTTGGCTTCTCACCAAACTTTTGGACTTTTTGTCCAGAAGTGGACTGGTACATCTGCTTTTTTGTACGAGCCTTAGAAGTGCGGTTCGCCACACGCTGCTTTGCATCTTGGCTTTGGGCATTTGTACCCTTATTCTCTGTAAAAGTATCATTTCCCTTTGACTGCTGTTCTTCTGACTTCTGGACTTTTTGTCCAAAAGTTTCTTGCTGCGTGTGCATACTTTTTTCTGTCTGCTTTTTCCTGCCTTCGGTCTGCGCTGTCTTTGCGGCATTGGCATCTCTAGGCTGGTAAGCAGCATTGCCACCCGTAAAGGCATTATCAGCTCCCTTATGGAAATCTGTATCTGCTTCTTTACAGTAGGTGGCGCTCTGTTTTTTCTTTCCTTTCTTTTCTGCCATTAACTAACCTCATCTTCCTTTTTAACGCTTTCCTCCGGCTTCGTGTTCATGATTGCATAGGTCTTTGTGTCCGTCGGGTATTTATCCACGAATGGGATTACCACGTTGTCAAACAATATCAGACCGCTTCCCGGTTCGGAATTGGTGACGTGCATAAGCTGTTTCTCCGATAATCCCAACTTATCCGCCAAGATATGCTGGTCTTTGGCGTTCTGGTTTAACAGATACACAAAATCGCTGTTTCCCAAGATACCCTCAATTTCCTCCGACTTCAAAAAATCGCCCACGTTCTGTGTCAGTCCGGTGGGGATTCCGCCCCATTTCCTGAACCTTTTCCAAATCTCCACCGAATAAATGGCGGTCTGCTTTTCCTTTAAAAGCAAATGGAACTCATCACAATAGTATCTTGTGGCAACCCTGCGCTCCCTGTTCTGCGACACCCTGTTCCACACTGCATCCTGCACGATCAACATTCCAAGCTCTTTGAGCTGGTTTCCCAAATCTCGGATATCAAAGCACATGATACGGTTCTGTGCGTCCACGTTGGTTCGGTGGTTAAAATAATTCTGCGAACCATGCACATACAGTACAAGGCTGTTGGCAATCCTGACCGCCTTCTGCTTTGCTTCCCTCTGCATCTCCGGTGCTACATCTTTCGGCTCATATTTTAACAGTGCGTTATACAAATCCTCCAAAATGGGCATATTCTCCGGTTTTGGTTCATCAAAATATTTGTCGTAGATATGCTTGATACAGGTGTCAATGATACCCTTTTCGTCATTCTCAAGACCGTTTTTCCCTCCGGCAATCAGGTCACACAGCGTAATCAGGAAATCGCTCTTTAATTTCAGCGCCTCCTTGTCCCCTTTATGGGAAAGCTGAATGTCCATCGGATTGAGGAAGTCCTTTGAATTGGTGGCAAGCCTTACCACCTGCCCATGAAGCGCCTGAACCAATGGGAAATACTCGCCCTCTGGATCGCAGATAATAATATCGTCCCTTGTGATAAGGAAACAGGATAAAATCTCACGCTTTGCAGAAAAAGACTTACCGCTTCCCGGCGTTCCCAAGATTACCCCGTTTGGAGTACGAAGTCTTTTCCGGTCTGCCATGATCATATTATTAGAAAGCGCATTTAGACCGTAATAAATGGCAGGTGCGGGCATGAAAAGCTCCTGTGTGCAGAACGGAACAAGGACAGCGGTACTTTTGGTTGTCAGATTCCTCTCTATCCCCGTATCATTGCACCCAATCGGCGCACTCGCCATCAGCCCCTGTTCCTGTAAATACTGCAAGCACCGCAAGTTGCAGTTTGCCTGCTGGATAATGCCGGATACCCTCTGCGTGAGGTTTTCAAGCTCCCTCTTTGTCCTCCCGTAACAGGTTATCAGGAATGTCATCTTGATAAGTTTCTGGTTGCTTGTATTGAGGTCATCTAAAAGCTCCAGCGTGTCCTTCTCGTATGTCACGATGTCCGTCGGGAGAATGTCCATATCGTATCCGCTCCGGACTGCTTTCTTCTGTTCCTCAATCTTATTTTTCTGTATGTCGGTCAGCGCACGTTTTAACATCTTAATCGCTTCCACCGGATCAAATGTCTGCATATGCATGGTAAGCGTGAGGTTATCGTCAATGTCCAAGAGCTTTTTAAGCAGCTCGTCATTGAACCTTGGCGCGATAATGTCAAGATACGACACGCTCCCGTAGATGCTGCCGGACTTGAACCTGCTCGGATAGCGGAAGTCAAACCCCGGTGGTGCGATATAATCCTTGACCGACTTCCCGGACTCTGACAGCTCCTTAAACGAAAAACGGAAAGGCTCCATTGTACCCTGATTGAAATACTCATGCAAGATACGCAGCCTTTCCTTCCCGTCAAGACCTCTGGCATTCGTGCCGATGTTGTTTAAGTTATGTACCACATCTTTCTCAATGTTGTTCAGCTTGCTTTTTGCTTCTTTGAAGCCTGTGCTTTCCACACCGAAGATAAGGTACTTGGACTTGATGATACCGTTGTTTCCCTTTGCCGACTGGTGCTTTAACATCTGTGTGTATTCATCACGAATATCGTCAAAATCATCGTCCTGCAGGGGAATGTCAAACTGCTCCGCAAGCGCCTGTTCACTGACCTGTCTGTTGAATAGAAATAACTCAAACTTTATGGACGGATCGAAATAATTGATGAGCTTGCTGTATTCCTCTAAAATATCGCCCTGATCCTCCACTTCCAGCAAATCATAGTTAATGTCAAAAAACTCCACCATTTTTGTAAAATAGGTGTCCGTTACCTGACAGATACCGTCCCGGTACATTTTTTTGAATGTTATGGTTTTCTGTGCTGTGTCAGGCTTGCTCTGTTCTTTGCTGTTCCCGGCAAGGATACGTTTAAGCTCCACTAACCGCTTTTTTTCGGAAAAAGTAAGCCCTGCTTTCTCCTGTGCCTGTCTATTTTTTTCCGGCTTCCGCTTTTCTGCTTCCGCCTTTTGCTTTTTCTTCAAGGAAACGTACCTCCTTCCTGATTCTTTCCCGTTCCTCCAACTGCTTATAGAGGTTTTCCGATTTATACGGTCTGATCCCCGGCGTTAATATTTTCTGCCTTAACATGAAATATAAGATTTTCTCTGCGGGGAAACCGTCCTTTTCATACATTGCCAAAAAGAAGAATGGCAGCATTGCGCCCACCATGATGAGCGCCGCCCCCTGTGTCCCCAAAACCCCTTTTGTAAGGAAATATGAGGGAACGCCCACAAGGGCAGCGCCGGAAAAGCAGATAATCTGCCTTTTGGTAAGGTTTAATGCTACTTTTGTCTTGATTCCACTCAGGTCTTTTGGCACTGGTACTGAAATTGCCATAGTCTGCTCCTTTCGTGGGCAATGCCCGCTAAACGCAATGCTTTCTGTTTAGTGGGCATTGAACGCGTTAGACCGACATCGGTCTAAGATATTTTGAACAAAATCGCTGCGCGATGGCCTGCCAAGGTTACGC